>Ga0210409_10000233_pt1 | contig 110056 bp, 96 predicted proteins | sample IncBWH17MmetaG_FD_161649 | JGI IMG/M metagenome (GOLD analysis project Ga0210409, IMG submission 161649) | Forest soil microbial communities from Barre Woods Harvard Forest LTER site, Petersham, Massachusetts, United States - Inc-BW-H-17-M | ecosystem: Environmental > Terrestrial > Soil >...
CGATCACCATCACCGAAGAGGTTCCGCTGATCGACACGACCTCGACAACTCTCGGTGGGACCATCAGCAATGAAATCATCAATGACCTGCCGCTGAACGGCCGCAATTATCAGAATCTGCTCACGCTGCGCCCGGGAACGATGGTGTACCCGGGCGGTGGACCGTGGACGCAAAGTACCAACGGAATTCGACCTGAGGACACGAGCTACATCGTGGATGGATTGGGTAACGATGAGGCTTTCATGGGGTTGAGCGTAACGAACGCGGCGGCCGTCGCGGGCGATGCCGCGACGCTATTACCCATCGATGCCATTCAGGAATTCAACACGCAGGTCAACCCTAAAGCGGAATACGGTTGGAAGCCCGGCGCTATCACAAGCGTGGGTCTGAAATCGGGAAGCAACGAGATTCACGGTTCTGCCTACGCCTTTGGCCGCTCCGACTCTTTTGACGCGCGCAACTATTTTAACCCAGTCGGAACACCAAAGACGCCGGTGGAATTGGAACAATATGGCGGAAGTTTCGGCGGCCACATTATCCGCGACAAGCTTTTCTACTTCGGCGCGTATGAAGCTCAAGATTACACGGTGGGGAATTCGATCCAGGTCAACACGCCGAGTACTGTCTCGGTAACGAACGGCGCGAATCCTGCAGGATTTGGCTGTTCGTTCATAAATACCGGCGATTGCACCATCAGTGCTGTGGACGCACTCGCGGATCTTAAGGCAGGGGGCATTACACCTAGCAGTCAGAGCCTATATATCTTGGGCTGCAATTCGACCGCACCGTTCACGCCTTGCACGGGGGGGTTGTACGCACCTAACGCCACACAAGGAAAAACTGTCGAAGGTGGTTTCCCGAACGTAAACTCATCGAAAAATGCTCTTGGTAAAATCGACTACCACATCAATGACCGCCATTCCTTGAGTGGTTCTTACTTCTTTGGCAACGACGGCCTTCTCGCGGAGGATGCACCTGAATTGCTTCCGGAGTACCGAACGAACATTCATTCTCGAGCTCAAGCGGCTGCAGGCCGGTGGGCGTGGACTCCTAACCCACAATGGGTAAATGAGCTCAGAGTTGGTTACACGCGCTATCACCTAACAATCGTTCCCGACAACGTGGGCACCGTTTACAATATCAACGCCGGGATCGCGAATCCGTCGGTGGTAGGGTCGCTGCCGAACGTTAGGATCAGCGGCTTCACCGAATTGGGCGGGTTTCACAATTTTCCGAAGCTCGTTGGGCCGGACAACGTTTACGATGTCGTCGATCAAGTCTCTCGCTTGGCCGGCAAGCACGCGTTCAAGTTTGGAGGCGAGATCCGCGACGATAAAGTTCACCAAGGCACCTTTCGGGGGGGCAGGGGAAGACCGAGATTCACGGGTGGGCAGGCTTTCACCATCCCCAACCCCGCTGATCCTACTAACCCCTTCACCTCTACTTCACTGGAAGACTTTCTCGCAGGACAGCCCTCCACGGCGGACGTTCTTGCTGGCAATCCGACGCGAAACGTGACCCAGTGGCTCTATGCGGGTTTCGTTCAGGATGATTGGCGGATCACCAAGCGAATCACATTGAATCTAGGATTGCGTTACGAGTACCAGGGCGTGCCGAAGGAGGCCAACAACCAATTCGGCAATTGGGAACCGGGCGTCGGGCTCGAACAAGTTGGAGTCAACATTGGCTCCATATATAAGGGCGATCATACGAACTTCTCGCCCCGCCTCGGCGTTGCCTGGGATGTCACGGGCAAGGGAACCACGGTGGTGCGGGCAGGATTCAGCCTGATTTACGATCTGCTCTCCATGAGCACATTCCTCTCACAGCAAAATACGAATAATACGGTGACTTTGGGCGTCAACGTCGTTCCTACTGGAGCTTCGATTGTTACCTGCCCTGCGACAACGTGCGGAGTCACCGGAGTCCCGACTGTTACGCCCGGTATTGGCACTATCCTTGCCACCGGTATTACTCTTCCGTCTTCGCAGCTTAACTGGAATGGCTCAGCCGTTGGCGGCGCGACCATCTATCCGGCTGACATTTCCCAACTCGTTCAGTGCGGTGACGGCGTGACGCCACCGAAGACTGCTGCAAACCCCAATCCTGTCTCGGACCCATCTCCTTGCAGCATCTTCGCGATGAGCCGCAACTACACGACGCCCTATGTGAGTAACTGGACTCTGGGCGTCCAGCATGCCTTCTCCAGCAAGATTGCGCTCGACGTCGCTTACGTTGGCAACCATGGTTCTAAACTTGCTGGAATTCGCGACGTTAACCAAGTCGATATTGACACCGGCGTTCTTCCGTTTGGTGCGCAATTCCCGTACCTGGGATTCATCAACCAGTATTCGAACCTGTACCGCTCTAACTACAATGGACTGCAAGCAACACTCACCGGCCGCAACTATCATGGGCTGGAATTTGTTCTCGGATACACGTATTCCCATGCGCTCGACGACATGTCCTACAACTGGAACCAGTATCTCCCGCAAAACAGCGCGAATCCTGCAGCAGAGTATGGAAATAGCGACTTCGACATCAAACACCGTTTCACTTTGTCACTGACCTACAACATTCCCGGAAAAAAGACTTGGGGGCAGGTCCTGGAAGGCTGGCAGGTCAATTCCATCGTGACGCTGCAAAGCGGACAACCCTGGCAGACGTTTGATACCAGCAATAACTTCAGCGGGAGCAACGAATTTGCCGACCGTTGGAATATTTTTGGAAGCGCTTCTGATTTTAAGTCTCAAGGGCAGGATTCGATTCCTCTTTGCACTGGCCCGGGCCACCACGATTGCAGTTTTAGTACTCCTGCGGGGCCTGTATTTTTCTCGGATCAGCAAACCGCGGCCATGTGGGCGACCTGCATGTCCAATGCAGCAACAGCGGCTCTGCAAAAAGCTCTTACGACTGCAGCTGGTGGCGGGACTGGGGGCTGCTACGTGAGTCCGAACGGAAGGTCAGTTCTGATTCCGAACGCCATCGGGGCTTTTGGCAACCTGGGCCGCAACGTATTCCGCGACACCGGGTTCCACAACGTAGATCTCTCCATCTCCAAGACGTGGAAATTCAAGGAGCGTCTCAATGCGCAGTTCCGCGTCGAGATGTTCAACGTATTTAACCATCCGAATTTCGCCAATCCGTGGGGTGGCACGAGCGGCTTCGGAGCTGGAGTTACGGCTGATCCTTCAGTTGGCCCGTTCGGCTGCGGCTGCGCTACGCCGGACGTAGCGGCTGTCAACCCCGTGCTTGGGTCGGGCAGTGCACGCGCGATCCAGTTGGGGTTGAAGTTCACTTTCTAACTACGGGCTCAGATTTCGACGAGGGAGGGGCCGGACAGTTCCCCGGCCCCTTTTTCATGTCGAACGGTCTTCACGAATTCCAGGGAGGGGTAGCAAAACGATGAAAGGGTTCACCACAAAGTTGATCGCGGTCGGAGTCTTGTTGAGTGGGGTTTTGAGTGGCATTTTGTCGATGCGCGTTGTCGCAGCTGCCGAGGACCAGACGTACCTTCAGGCTGACCATGAATTCGTGCAGACGGCTGCGAGTGGAAACAAAGCAACGGTAAGCAGACTCGTTGATGCGGATTTTACGTGGACAGACGCAGAGGGAAAGACGCAGACGAGAGCAGAGGTGTTGAAGTCTATTCCGGCACTGTCACTGGGCAACGAGAGCGGAGCGGAGGTAAAGCAGCGCACTTACGGTGAAGTTGGGGCGGTGATGTCGAACCGGGACAAGGTCTATGTTCTGCGCTTGTGGGTGAAGCGTCAGGCGGGATGGCGATTGCTTGTCTATCATGAGGTCGCTCTGAATCAGCAGGCCGCAAGCGGGGGAGGCTCCGGCGTGAAGGATTGCGAAAACCCGTGCAAGACAGTTCCTTACAAGCCGAAAAATGAGGCCGAACAGAACATCATCGCTTCGTGGCAGGCGCTGGAGACCGGAGTTACGAACCATGATGCGGCGGCCTGGGCGCCGCACATCGCGGATGAATTCGTGATGCTCAGTTCCAACAATGACCATCCGTTAAGCAAAGTGGACCGAATCGCCGTCCTCAATTTGCAGAAAGAGACGGGCCGCGGTTCCGCGCCGTCCCCGCTGGTATCGGCGCAGATGTTCGATTTTGGAGATGCCGTGGTGATGACCTGCCTGCATCAGCCGTTTACTGGCAAGCCAGTTCATGTGAGTCGCCTGTGGGTAAAGAAGAATGGCCAGTGGGTGATGTCGATCAGCTATCAAACGACGATTCAAGCTGCTCCGGCAAAAAGCGCTTCGAACGGTTCGTAGGTCGGTTGCGCAATCCTGGGTATTGTTAGAGTCAATTATGAATCGATCCGTTTTCCTGATCCTTGCCAGCACACTTGCTTGCGCCAGTGGAACGACGAGGCTCGCCAGCCAAAAAATGGAGACTAACGATAATGCTCAAGCAGTCCTTCAAGCCGACCATGCGTTGATGCAGGCGTTTGCCGGCACGGACAGGGCGGGGGCGGACCAGCTCATCGACAAGGACTTCGTGTGGATCGATTCGAACGGGAGGATTCAGACCAGGACGCAGGTCCTTGAGCATTTGCCAACTCCGGCGAATGCCGGAGTGGAAGTGCTGGAGCGTACCTACGGAGAGTCCGCGGTCGTGCGAGCCAACCAGGGAAGAGTCCAAGTGGTGCGCGTGTGGGCTAAGCGGGGGCTCGGGTGGAAAGTGGTGCTCTATCAAGAAGTTACGCTCGCAATGAAGTCAGAGCCTCCTATGGGGAACGGAACGGAAGGAAGCGATTGTGAGAATCCCTGCAGGAAGATTCCGTTCCAGCCGGAGACTTCGTCCGAAAAGGAAGTGATTGCATCGTGGCAGGGAGTGATGAGATCCATGGCGGCCAACGATGTGGATGCGTACGCGCCGCTGGTTGCGGACGAGTTTACCGCGACCGACACCCATCATGACCGGGCGTACACCAAAGCAGATCGACTCGCCCAAATTCAAAAACAGAACCAGACTGGCGTGCATGCAGCTCCGCCGGCGTTGATTTCCGCGAGCATGTTTGATTTCGGCGAGACGGTACTGATGATCGCGCGCGAGCAGCGCACGAACGCTAAGGCTTATTACAACTCGCGCATGTGGGTGAAACGAGATGGCCGCTGGCAGATGTTGTTCAGCATGAACACCAGAATCGAGTAAGCTGGTTCACGTTTCCGAGCGTCGAACATCGGGAAAATCGAGAGAAGGCATGAACGCAAATCCAGTTAAGGTAGGCATTGTGGGGCTAGGCCGCTGGGCCAAGGTGTTGACCCGCGCTGTGGCCAAGTCAGAAAAAATCAAGATCGTTGCGGGTTTCAGCCGCTCGGAAGAGAAGCGCCTGGCGTTCGAACAGGAACTTGGTGTGCCGGCGGCGCCCGATATGAAGGCGCTGCTTTCGAAGCGCGAAATCGAAGGGGTGATTCTGACCGTTCCCAACGAGCAGCACTTGCCAGTGGCAATCGAGGTTGCTAAAGCGAAAAAGCATGTGTACACGGAGAAGCCGATTGCCAGCACGCTGGAAGAAGGTCTGGGAATTGCGGCGCTGGAAAAGAAATACGGAATCACAGTCACAGTGGGACATAGCGCCCGGTTGATGGCCGGGCTCAGGGCAATTCGAGCGGCGATTGAGAGTGGGGAACTGGGCCGGGTGGCGTTTATCGAGGCCAACTTTTCCAATAATCGCGGGCTGGAACTGACACCCAAAGTGTGGCGCTGGTATAAGGATAGGGCTCCGGGCGGGCCGTTGTCGCAGCTGGCTATCCATCAGTTTGACGTGCTGCACTATCTTGGCGGCGAGATCGTTGAAGCCAGCGCGATGGCATCCAAGCTGTCACCCGTGGGTGCGGAAGTGGACGATCAGTCCATGACGCTGCTCAAATTCGCGGATGGCAAAGTGGGTTACGTGGGATCGTCCTGGACTTCGCCGGGAGTCTTTGCGGTACGCGTATTTGGTTCGGAAGGATTGATGCACTGCGAAATCGATTTCGATACCTGGGACACTCCGGACCAACTGCACAAGAAGTCGACGCTGTATATTCAACGGGGCAAGGATGGATACGCCAAGCGAGAAGAGCTGAAAGTTCCGGAAAGCGATATGTTTCGAACGGAACTCGAAATGTTCGCCGAGAGTTGCAGGACGGGCAAGCCAGGTGAATTGAGCGCGGCGAACGGCAATTTTGCCGTGGCCATCGTTTACGCCGCTTTGCGGTCCATTGAGAAAAATGGGCAGTACGTCCGAATCGCGGATGTAATTAAAAGCGCAGAGGATCGCGTCGCCGAGAGGATTCACGATGTTGCCTAGCCGCTACTTCATTGATTTGACGCAGCCGGAGATCGCGGCGCAATTGAAAAAGAACCCACTAGTGATCCTTCCGCAGGGCAGTGTGGAGCAGCATGGCCCTCATCTGCCAACCGGCACCGATATTTTTGCTTCGAATGTGATCGCGCATGCGGTTGCGGAACGCATGGAAGGGCTGGTGCTGCCGGGGGGGCCGCTGGGCGTCACGCCGTTGCATATGCCGTTCGAAGGCACGATAACGCTCACGCCGGACACCTATATGCGCGTGGTCACGGAAACGTGCGCGTCCACCGCGCAACACGGCGCAAAATATCTTCTCATCCTCAATTGGCATGAACTCAATATTCCTCCCCTCGGCGTTGCGGCGGACCTGCTCCATCGCGAACACGGGATGACGGTGCTTACGGTGCAGGCATGCTTCGTCGCCGAGGATATGTTTGGAAGAGAGTGCGGCGGGCTTACGCACGGCGGCGAGATCGAGGCCTTGGCCGTGCTGGCTTATCGGCCTGAGCTTGTGCACCTGGATCGCATTGACTATTCCTCGGACCATGCCCATGGGCACAAGATCGATGCTCTTCGCCGTACGCGGAGCTACCAGCCGGTATTGTCCGACGTGCGCTCCATTGCTCCAACAGGATGGTATGGCAGTCCGCAGCACGCGACGGTCGAGAAAGCACAACGGATGTTGAATCAGGTTGCTGAGGCGATTGCCATGCAGTCGGCGGAGATTTTCAAACAACTCGATAAGATTCAGGGCGGAGTCGCGGAAATAAAACAGCTGAGTAAGGCGCTCTGATGGCGCGGGTGTTCACACTCTTGGATGCGAAGCAGTTGGGGCTTCCTGGCCGTAAGTCGCTGGAGATCGTCTCAGGAGAAAAGGGTGCGCGTGGGATTACTTTGCGGCTCGCGGAGATACCGGTTCCACAGCCCGGCGAACCGCTGCGCAGCCCGCATCAGCATTCGAATTTCGAGGAATGTATTTATGTGTTGTCGGGGCAGGGCACGACGGTTGCTGACAGCGGAGAATATTTGCTTAAGGCGGGGGACACACTACTGATTCCTCCGGGCGAGAAGCATGTAACGCGCAACACCGGCAGTGAGCCGCTCCTGCTTTTGTGTTTTTTTCCTGTAGGTGACATTGCAGGGGGCACCGCGGAACCGGGTGTCGCTTCTGGAAATTCAATTAAATCATGACCATTGACGTGCTGTGCCTGCGTCCTGAGGCTGATTTTGAACGTTCGGGTGCGCTGCCGCCCGCAGAGCTAAAGGTGGTGTATCGCTCGCCAGAGGACGCCGACGTGCCGACGCTCATGAAGATTGCACGCGCATTGATCATTCCAGCGGTTGGTCCCAAGCTTCCTGTCGCTCTTTTCGAGGGGACGTCTGTGAAGTTCGTTCAGGTCACCGGCGCAGGTCTGGATCGACTCGATTTGCTGATGATGAAGCGGCTTGGTATCTCTGTGGCGAATGTATCCGGTGGAAGCAACGGCGCGGTGACGGAGTACGTGGTCACGGCCGCCTCCGTTCTTCTGCGGCGGCTTGTGTGGGCTGATTCAGAGATTCGCGCCGGCAACTACAGTGTATTTCGCGCGCGAATGATTGCCGACAATCTGGCAGGACTCGACGGCTTGGTAGTCGGAATTGTCGGTTTCGGCGCCATCGGCGCGGCCGTCGGCGAAGCGTTTCACATGCGGGGCTGCCGAGTTTGCTACTACGATCCAGCGCCACGCAATCCCAATGCTGCCAGAGCGTTCAGTGCAAAATCTTTGCAGCTAGCTGAATTAATAAGAATCGCCGATGTAGTCACGTTACACGTCCCGCTGCTACCGTCCACCCAAGGTCTTATCGGCGCGCGTGAGCTCGCGGCGATGAAAGCGGGGGCCGTGCTGATTCAGGCGTCGCGTGGCGGAATCGTGGATGAATCCGCGCTCGCGGAGGCTCTAGAATCAGGCCACCTAGCCGGCGCGGCCATAGATGTGTATTCGACGGAGCCACCTGCTTCCAGCAACCCGCTCCTGTCGCTCCGGGGAGATGCCGCGCGCCGGATCTTGTTCACACCGCACATCGCCGGTGTCACCCGTCAATCCACTAGATTTCTTTTGGACTCCGCGTGGCGCAATGTGGAGAGGGTGTTGATTCAGAACGAATCACCGCTGGATCTTGTTTGTTGAGCAGGAAACTGCAGTGGACATTGACGCTTAATCGACGCGACGGATCGAACTTGGAGAATAAAGCGTGACCACTGGAAGATCCGAAGGGCAACGCAGGCCGTGGTATGCCGTGCTCTACGTGCAGGTGCTCGTGGCCATCGCGATCGGTGTCCTCATCGGCCGTTTTTTTCCGAAGGCTGGTATTGCTCTCAAGCCGCTCGGCGATGGGTTCGTTGCGCTCATTCGAATGATGATCGCGCCGGTCATTTTCTGCGTGATCGTGCAAGGGATCGCTTCGATGAGCGATCTCAAGAAGGTCGGCAAAGTCGGCGTAAAGGCGTTGATCTATTTCGAGGTTGTCTCCACGCTCGCACTGATAGTCGGAATTGTGGTAGCGGTAATTCTGCATCCCGGCGCTGGACTGAATATTGACCCGGCCACGCTCGACCCCAAAGCTGCCTCGGTTTATGTGGGGCGCGCGAAGGAGACTGGCATTATCCCCTTCTTGCTGGGGTTTATCCCGCGCACCTTTGTTGACGCGTTAGCGGGCGGCGAAGTTCCTCAAGTATTGCTGATTTCTATCCTGACGGGATTTGCGATCGCTCGCATGGGCGAGCTTGGTACTCGCGCTCTGAATGCCATTGAATTGGCGAACAAAGTCGTGTTTGGAATTATTCGCATCATCGTCCGGGCAGCCCCATTAGGTGCTCTCGGCGGAATGGCCTTCACTGTTGCCAGTTACGGGATGGCCTCGCTTTCGAATCTCGTGAAGCTGATCGTAACTTTTTATCTCACGAGCCTGATTTTCGTTGTGGTCATTCTCGGAGCGATCGCTTACTGGGCGGGATTTTCCATTTTTCGATTCATTGCCTATATCAAAGATGAGCTGTTGATTGTGCTGGGAACCAGTTCGTCGGAAACCGTCCTCCCGGACATGATGCGGAAACTTGAAGGCCTTGGAGCCTCGCCCTCGGTTGTGGGGTTGGTATTTCCGACCGGCTACGTTTTCAACACGGATGGCACTAACATCTATCTCACGCTATCGGCACTATTCCTGGCTCAGGCGACCAACACGCACCTCACGCTGAGCCAGATTGTGGGCATTCTACTTTTTGCTTTGGTTGCGTCGAAGGGGGGATCGGGCGTGACTGGGACGGGTTTTGTGACGCTGGCTGCGATTCTGGCAGCGGTTCCCGCAATCCCTGTGCAAGCTCTTGCGCTTCTGGTGGGGATTGAAAAGTTCATGAGTGAGTGCCGCGCACTGACGAATGTCGTTGGCAACGGTGTGGCAACCATTGTTGTCAGCACGTGGCAGGGAGAACTTGACGCCACGAAGATGCGCGACGTACTGGCGCATCCCGTCCAAAATGGCGTAGCCGGGGCTGAATAGCGTATCGCCTTATTTGGCCGGAACTTCCAGATTGCGCACAAGCCAAGGAATGATCACCAAGCGGAAGATGACTGGATCCGGCCAGACTTTCACTTGCCGACCCAAGTGACCGCCTTGCGGATTGATCCACGCTTCCTTAGGGACGTCTCCAGTATTGAGAATCAGGTAGGTGTCGGAAATCGGCACCTGCGTATCCAGGACTCCCGCAATGAGCAGCATCGGCGCGGTCGGCTTGCCGAGCAAACCCTGCGAAACAAGCGACATCTTCGGGAAGATCACTGCCAAATCGTCAACCGAGTTGGCGCCTTCAAAGATCGACATTAGAGCGGGACCGAGGCCGAACAGATATTCGCGGTTTCCCAGCGTTTTATTGAGTACAAAATCTTTCTGAAAAGTCGCATCCGCCGGCGGTGATTGCGCGACTACGCCTTTCAGGCGAGCGTGCTCCAGGATCGCCAGTTTGACGGCCCAATAGGCACCGAAGCTCTGGCCATCCATGCCGATTCTTGTTTTATCCACTTCCGGCCGCGTTTGCAGGTAATCGATTACGCGGGAAAACATGCGTTCCGCATTCTCGCTGGCTTTGATCGGCGCCTGGCCGGTACCGGGCGAATCCAGGCCGATGAATCCGATGCCGTACGGCAGGATCGCGCCGAAGTTTTCTGAGAGATCTTCTTTCCGGCTGTCGAGACCGCTGATGGCAATCACGATCGGAACGGGACCTTTCGCATTCTTAGGCAGCCGCAAATAACCCACGATCTCGGATCCTTCGAAAGGAATTCGGACGACTTCAAGAGGAGGGTCCTGCAGGCGGGCATGGGCGAGAAATGCCTCCAGCGCTTTGGCGTAGGCGCGCTTCTTGCCCGGCGATGCAGGCGTGGGCCAGCGGCCGAAGGAATAAAGTCGCCACGCCTTAACGTAGAGCGCGCTTGCTTTTGTGGGATCCGTGCTCTCCGCTGCTTTTGCTTGCGACATGTAGCGATCGGCAACGGCACTAAATGCCGCAGCCCACTCGTCGTAATCGCTTGTCTTTATCGCAGCAAAAGCTTCCTTCACGTCGGCGGGGTCGAGTCCGATCAGCGGATACATGCCGTTCTCCGCGCGCTTGATCGCCTCCGCTTTGATCTCATCGAGAGAGCGTTCTTTCTGCGCTTGCGCAAATGCGGAGCCGGCGGCGACAAAGGTTGAGATGGACGCGAGCAACGCGAGAAGGATGCGATGACCCATTTTCATTTTCCTCATTGGGCGCTCTTTGACTTCGCAAGCGCCGCAGCGTAATAGGAAGAATCGTAATATTTGTCAGGAGAAGGGGGATGGCCGCCCCACTGTCCTTCGACTTCGGCGCGCAGTTTGAGCACGTTTTTAAAGCCGTCCAAGTCCAACGCCGCGTCTTTCTCGTAACCGCCGGGCCGGGTCATGCTGAGTTCGTACGTCTCGGCTGCCACGCCGGGGGCAAGATGCGACTCCTTCATCATCAGCTCGATGACCTGCTGCTTGTTGCCGGGTGCCATCAGCCAGCGCTGCGCTTCAACGATCGCTGCAAGGTACTTTTCCAATGTATCTTTATGGTCCTTTGCCCAAGCGCGTTCTGTAAAGTAGCCAGCCGCTTGATAAGGGCCGATAAGTTCTTGGACGGAGCCTAGGCTGACGAAGCCTTCATGTTTAGCCACGATGGAACTCGGCGGACCGAGCATCGAGCCGGCGTTTTCTTTATGCTCCCTCATGCCGATCAGCCGCAATGGCGTGGCGCCAAATGGCTTGATTTCATAGTCGCGTCCAGCTTCCATTCCGCTTAACTGCAATATCTTTTTCATTTGCAGCGCGTAGGCCGTGTTGGGCGCATCAACGATCAGCGTTTTGCCGCGCAGGTCTTGGATGGATTTGATTTCAGGCTGGGCGATGAGCTCGTTCTGCGAGCCTTCGCCGCCCATCACAATGATCACGTCCTGATGAGCAACTTCGACCATAGCGACGGCGTTGTCCACGGCAAGGTAGGCAAGGTCGCCCTTCCCGGCGGCCAGATTCGTGCGCAAGACATCTGAATTCGGCAGGTTTTCGGTTTCCACCTCGATGCCATATTTTGCAAAGAGGCCGTGCGACTCGGCCAGGACAACAGGCAAGGGCCGGCCCAGCAGCGTAAGCACTTTGATTTTTTGCGGACCTGGCGTTTGCGCAGACTCGAGCGAGGAAGAACAAAGAGCACCTATTGTCAGAAAGCAACAAAGTAAAGACCTTATTCGCATGCGAATCCTCCTTAGGAAGTGGCGTTAGATTGTGATTTCGATCGCGGCGACACCGCCGTTTGCGCGGGAGCGGTCGCCGCGCTAAAACACCATTCCTTCACGGTGCGCCGACGTTCAGATCCTCGAGTGACCATTCGGCGACTGGCATCGGATCGAGAATGGGCTTTCCGAGATGGGGACAGCTCAAGGCGTAGAGCCCGGTGTCTGTCGCGGTCCAGATGATTTTGCGGTCCCATTCGATGAAGACGTTGTCCACCGTGCGGTCGTAGCTACCAAACTTCTTCAAGTCGCCGCCCTGTGGAGGAACGAAGTAGGCAATCTCTTCCGGTTTGTAGAGATCGCCGATGTCATAACAGCGGAGTCCGGCGATGAAATAAGAATAAGCGATAAATTCCTGGCGTGGTTTGCCTGGAGCTTTCAGATGCGGCGGGTTGTGCGCGCCGAAGCGGCCCCGCTTGAAACAAAAATCGCGGTACGGCGCTTCCGGCGGAGGCACTGGCCGGGGAAGTTGCGCTACGGCGATCGGATGTTCCTCGTCGCGGATGTCGATTACCCAGTTGGGCAGATAGATCTGGTTACAGTCGGAGTTTGTGGTTTCGCCGTTGGTTAGGACAAATCCGCGCTCGAGTATCCCGCAATAGATCGTGTGGAACGCAATGCCCATTCCCGAATATTGCGGCGGAGGTTCGAACCGTCCAATCTCCTTCTGATGTTTCGGATCCGAGAGATCGAGAATGATGAACCCGTTGCAGCCGAACGCTCCGTAGCCCCGGTTGCCTCCGTCTTCCAGTTTCTTGGGGACATACACCGGGCCGTGCAGTCCAGCGAAGGGCGTTTGGTCGGCAACAACTTTCGGTGGAACGAGCTTGGACCAGATCCACTTATTGTATTCGGCTTCCTCGCCCTTTCGCGAGCCCGGGACCCACCACATTGATACCTCCTTGACGTTGCTCGGGTCAGAGGTATCGACGATCATGTTTCCATTGACCAGCTGCCGGAAATAAGACGGCTGATGGATGAACGATTCGTCGGGGGCCGTGTCCAGATAGGCGTATTTGCCGCCGTCATAGTAATTCCGATGCGTGCCCTGCCCGGTGGCGCCCGTGCTGAACTCCGAAAGCTTTGTGATTTTCGATGGATCCGTTACGTCGTAAAATCGAACGCCTCGCAAACCCTTGTAGTTTTTGCGCTTATCGTCGAGATGGGAGTCGTCGTACTTGCCCATTGGCGCCTCAGGCGTGGAATCCGTGATAGGTGTCTGCGCCCCGGTCATTAGAATCCATTTCTTCAAGTCTTTGTTGTAGGCTACCTGGACCTGACCACCCTGAAATCCGCCTTTGTTGTACATTTGCGGTTTGCGTACATCGCTGACGTCGATCACATCTCCTTGCTGAAACATATATCGCCTGTTCCCGATGGACATCAGCTGCATCTTGCCGTTGCGCACCTGTCCCGGGAGGAAATGGGCCAGGAGTTCCATATTCCGGATGTACATGCGGCGGTCGAGGTAGGAAATGCTGTTTGGGCTGGGGTGGCCATGATGGTCCGCCCATGCCGCAACGGAGGAGCTCGCGATTGCTAAACCGGTCCCGGCGGCGGCGCGCAAAAAGTCTCGTCGCGTTGGGTTAAGCGCCCTGTTTAGTGTAGATTGCGGTCGATCCATTGAGGTTTTGGATCTTTTCGCGCCAACATTATTCTTCATCTGTGAAAACTCCTGATGTCGCGCGCACTTAGGGCTCGATGCGGTTGCGTTGTCAGGGCTACAGTGCATACCGCTGCTAAATGTCCAGCCATGGAGATAGCGCCCAGCCCCCATTCCTGGAGAAACGGCTTTGCCTCAGAAAGAAGGTACGACCGCTGTACCACCGATGAGGAAAAACTGTCAAGAATATTCTTCCATCAGCCAGAGACACTTGCAGTTAGTATTTGTTCGCGGACAGTTCTAGGGTATAGTGGTCCGACCAAAATCGGAACCACATGTCGTCCCCGCTTGGATCACAGCCGAATTTGCAGGATCCGAATCTATCAACTGCTTCGTGAGGCGAGTGAGGGCTGGAATTCGGCGTCTGGCGCTTGATACAGAGGAGAGAAGAAATGGCGATTGCAACAATCAACCCGGCGACAGGCCTCTTAGTGAAGACCTTTGAGCCTCTGTCCGACTCGCAGCTTGACGAAAAATTGCAAAGGGCAGCCGATAGATTTTCCAGCTACAGAAAAGTGTCTTTTGCGGAGCGTGCGCGACTGATGTTGAAAGCCGCGGCCATCCTGGAAAGTGAAAAGGAAACTTTTGCCCGGATGATGACGATCGAAATGGGCAAGACGTTTCGTTCCGCCGTCGATGAGGCACTTAAATGCGCATGGGTCTGCCGTTATTATGCCGAAAATGCGGAGCGCTATCTTGCTGATGAAATTGTGGAAACTGCCGCAAGCCGGAGTTACATCAGCTATCAACCGCTAGGGCCAGTCCTTGCCGTAATGCCCTGGAATTTCCCATTCTGGCAGGTCCTGCGATTCGCTGCGCCCGCATTGATGGCAGGGAATGTCGGTCTTCTCAAGCACGCGTCTATAGTCCCGCAATGCGCTTTGATGATCGAAAACCTATTTCATCGTGCCGGATTTCCCGAGGGAGCGTTTCAGACGCTCCTTGTTGGTTCGCAAAAGGTGGACAGGATTCTTGGCGATCCACGCGTGATGGCCGCAACCCTTACCGGGAGCGAAGGAGCGGGCGTTGAGGTAGGAGTGGGAGCCGCGAAGAGAATTAAGAAAGTCGTTCTTGAGCTCGGTGGCAGCGATCCGTTCATTGTGATGCCGAGCGCCAATTTCGAGGCGGCGGTATCCACGGCAGTGAAAGCGCGCATATTCAACAACGGACAATCGTGCATTGCCGCGAAGCGCTTTATTGTTGCCGAAGCCATTGCTGACAAATTCGAGCGCGAATTCGCGAGCCGTATGGAAGCGCTCAAGGTTGGCGATCCGTTCGATGAAAAAACCGAACTCGGGCCTCTCTCGACCGCGGACGGTGTAGCCGACCTCGATCGCGATGTGCAAGCGACGATCCGAGCGGGCGCACGGGTATTGACGGGGGGGAAGCCTTTGGATCGTCCTGGAAATTTTTATGCGCCAACGGTGTTGACGAATATCCCGAGCGGCTCTCCGGCCCACAAAGAGGAGTTGTTCGGCCCGGTGGCAAGCGTATTTCGCGCGAAGGACCTCGATGACGCAATTGGAATCGCGAATGATTGTCGGTTCGGCCTTGGGGCAAGCGCGTGGACGAATGATCCGAAAGAGCGCGAGCGTTTCATCCACGATCTGGAATCCGGAATGGTTTTCATCAACCGGATGGTAGCGTCCGATCCACGGCTTCCGTTTGGCGGAGTTAAGTGGTCGGGTCATGGGAGGGAGTTGGGAGTCCATGGAATCCGTGAATTCACAAATATTAAGACCGTGTGGATTGAGGAAGCCTAGATTCCAGGTTGCGGAGGTTCGACTGTTGTGGTAGCGTGGTCCAACAACTGAGCCGGAAATCGGCGTCCCCCTTTTGTCCTATCCTTCGCGGGGTCTCTATTGAAGGCACAGGACTTAGGCCGTGTCAGGTGTTCGAATGGGGTGCACACCATGTACAAGGCTGTTCGTTCTTCGCGGTTGTATGAGCAAATCGTCGAGCAAGTTGAGGAATCGATCCATAAGGGAGCGATGAAGCCGGGCGACCAGCTTCCCCCTGAGCGAGAGCTTGCGCTGCAATTTGGCGTTAGCCGCACTGCTGTCCGCGAAGCGGTTAAAGCGCTTCGGGAAAAAGGTCATGTGGAGGCTTTTCCCGGACGCGGAACCTTTATAACGGACGGAACTTCTCACGCCATCCGCCAGTCTCTGGATCGCATGATTCGCATCGGACAGCCTGAAGGTTCAATCTTCCTGGCTGAAGTGCGCGAAATTTTGGAGCCGGAGATCGCCGCCCTCGCGGCCGCGCGTGCAGACGAGCAAGCGTTATCCTCCATGCGCGAAGCCATCGCCGTGATGGATGAATCGCGCAAGGACGCCGAGGCCTTTATTGAGGCCGATCTCGATTTTCACCTGGCACTTGCCGAAGCTGCAGCGAATCCCCTGATTTTGTCTCTCATCGATTCGATCGTGGGACTCCTGCGCGAACAGCGCATGCGAATTTTCTTGACGGATGGAGGCCCGGAGCGAGGGCAATATCATCACCGGCGGATCCTCGAAGCCATCGAGCACCGCGACCCGACCGGCGCACGAGCGGCCATGAAAGCGCACTTGGGCCAAGTGCGGGAGGACTCGAAAAACTCTCCTACCCGGAGCGATTCCTAGCTGTCGAAGAATTTTTCGTAATCAGGAGACCTGGTTTCATGTCCAATCTTGGATTTGTCGGGCTCGGCGTAATGGGCAGCGAAATGGTGAATCGTTTGCTCGGGAAGGGCCACAGCGTCACCGGCTATAACCGCACACGCTCGAAAGCAGAATGGCTTATCAAGAAGGGGATGAAGTGGGCGGGTTCACCTCGGGCCGTCGCTGCGGCAGCGGATGTGACGTTTTCGATGGTAACGAATTCCGCGGCGCTTCAGGCCATCGTGGAAGGGCCTGACGGGATGCTCGCAAGCCTGGGCGACGGCAAGATCCTGGTGGACATGAGCACAGTGAGCCCCACTTTCAGCCGATCGATCGCTGCGAAGGTGCGAGAAAAAGGCGCGGACATGGTGGACGCGCCCGTCTCCGGGAGCGTGATCACTCTTCAACAAGGGAAATTATCAGTCATGGTTGGCGGCCACGCCGCCACGTTCGAACGCGTGAAGCCGCTGTTGTACGACATTGGTCCTAAGGTCACGCACGTTGGGGACAATGGCTTAGCGCTAGTCATGAAAATCGCGACAAATCTGAGCCTGGCAGTTCAGATGATGGCCTTCAGCGAAGGAGTTTTACTTGCCGAAAAGAGCGGAATCTCGCGTGAGATTGCCGTGGACGTCCTGACTCACAGCGTCATTGCTTCTCCAATGGTTCAATATCGCGGTCCCTTCGTTCTCAAAATGCCGGACGAAGCCTGGTTCAACGTAAACATGATGCAGAAGGACATGTTGCTGGCGCTGGAACTTGGCCGTCAGCTTGACGTTCCCATGCCCACAACAGCCGTCAGCAATGAATTTCTCACGGCTGCGCGTGGAATGGGGCTTGTAGAAAAGGATTTCGCGATTGTGTTCGAGGTCCTGGCACAAATGTCCGGGGTCAAGCAATGACGATTGCCACAGACAAGTCCAAAACAAGCGCGGGCACGCAGGTCGACAAGTGGATTCGCATGTACCGTCGAATGGTGATGATCCGGCTCTTCGAAGAACAGGTGAATGAGCTCTACACGCGGGCCCTGATGCCGGGACTCGCGCACTTGTACGTTGGGGAAGAGGCGGTGGCGGTCGGAATTTGTGAAGCATTGCGCCCGACAGATTACATTACGAGCACGCATCGCGGACACGGGCATTGTCTGGCCAAAGGCGCTTCGCCCGACCGCATGTTTGCGGAACTGCTCGGAAAGGAAGCGGGCTATTGCCGCGGAAAAGGAGGATCGATGCATATAGCCGATCCGGCCACCGGCAACCTGGGGGCGAACGCTATCGTGGGGGGCAGCACGGGAATTGCCACAGGCGCGGCGCTTTCTTCGAAACGTCTCGGCACCGGCCAGGTGGCGGTCTGTTTTTTTGGTGAGGGTGCGCTGGGGCAGGGCGTCCTTTACGAAGTAATGAATCTCGCAGCGCTCTGGAAGCTGCCGGTGATCTATGTCTGTGAAAATAATCTTTACACCGAATACACGCATTATTCGGAAACGACCGCAGGCGATATTCTTGCGCGCGGAACGGCTTTCGGCGTGCAAGCGGAAGCGGTCGATGGACAGGATGTGCGAGCCGTAAATGCGACCGCGCAGAAGTTAGTTGACCGCGCCCGCAAGGGGGAAGGCCCCGCGTTCCTTCTATGCAACACCTACCGCTACACGGGCCATCACGTGGGGGACATCAATCGCGAGTATTACCGCTCCAAGCAGGAAGAGCAGGAGTGGAAGACCAAACGCGACCCAATTAAGAATCTAGTTGATTGGTTAATCTCTGAGAAGCTCGCGGATTCCGCCAGCTTCACGGCCATTGAGACTGAAGTTCGTGCCGAAATGAAATCCGCTGTCGAGTTTGCCATCGCTGCTCCCTACCCGGGGGTCGAGGAGGTCGAACAAGACGTTTATGCCTGAAGCCGCCCAACGCGAACTGACTTTTGCACAAGCCGTCCGTGAAGCCCTCGCGGAAGAGATGCGCCGGGATTCACGCGTGTGCATTTTCGGCGAAGACGTTGCGGAAGCGGGCACACCGTTCAAGGTGCTGGCCGGGCTTGTGGAAGAGTTCGGCGCCGAACGCGTGCTCGACACGCCGATTTCGGAGGCAGGTTTTACCGGAATGGGAGTGGGAGCAGCTATGACCGGCTTGCGGCCGGTAGTCGACATCATGTTCGGCGACTTCCTGACATTGACGATGGACCAGATGGTGAATCAGGCTGCTAAGGTGCACTACATGTCCGGCGGCACATGGAAAGTTCCAATGGTCTTGCGCACGACGCTCGGCGCCACGCGGCGCTCTGCTGCTCAACACTCGCAATCACTCCATGCGTGGTTGAGTCACGTTCCCGGTTTGAAAGTGGTGATGCCATCAACGCCATACGATGCGAAGGGACTCTTGAAGACCGCGATTCGTGACGAAAACCCCGTCGTCTTTTTTGAAGACAAGATGATGTTCAAGCTGAAAGGCCCGGTCCCTGCCGAGGAATACACCATTCCGTTCGGCGTTGCCGATATCAAGCGCGCGGGCGAGGACATCACAATTGTCGCCACCAGTAGCATGGTGCAAGTTGCCTTGGGCGCGGCCGATCTCCTGGAAAAGATCGGAATCAGTGCGGAAGTTATCGATCCCCGCACGACCTGGCCCCTGGATGAAAGGACGCTGATCGAATCTGCGAAGAAGACCTCGCGGGCTATGGTTGTCGATGAAGGCTACGGCCGCTATGGCGTCACGGGAGAGATCGCTTCGGTTATCGCGGAAGGCGCATTCTATAACCTGGAAGCTCCAGTGAAGCGCATGGGCGCGATGCACGTACCGATCCCTTTTTCTCCACCTCTAGAAGATGTGACGGTACCCACGGGTCAAACCGTATTTGAAGCCGCTCGGGCGCTTTGTGGCAAGGATTAAAGGCCGCGGAACAGGAGGCGTGCGATGGGATTGAAGACGTACGGAACGATGGCGGTGGATTGGGAAAACCGCATCGATTTTGATCGCTTGCGCCGCGAACGGTTGGCGCGGGCGAAGGCGCTACTCGCCAAATCGGAAATGGGCGCGCTGCTCTGCTTCGATATGAACAACGTGCGCTACCTGACTTCCACGCACATTGGCGCCTGGGCGCAGGACAAGATCAGCCGCTTCACTCTTCTGCCGCAGAATGATGAACCGATTCTCTGGGACTTCGGCTCCGCTGCAAGGCACCACCAGCAGAATTGCCCGTGGCTGGGAGAGCGTTCGCGCTCGGGAATTCCGCTCTTGCGCGGCGCCATGTCGCCGGAGATGGGACGCGCGGAAAACGTTGCGCGCAAAATAAAAATTGAGCTCGAAATGCGCGGGCTGCACAAGCAACCGCTCGGAATTGACGTCGTCGAGCCTCCGATCCTTTTCGCTCTGCAAAAAGAAGGAATCACCATCGTCGATGGCCAGCAGCTCATGTCCGATGCGCGCGTCATTAAGACGCAGGATGAGATCTCGCTGCTCAATCACTCCGCGATGATGGTGGATGCCGCCTACGACGAACTGTACCGCGCGATGAAGCCGGGAATGAGTGAGAATCAGGCCGTCGGGCTTGCCAGCAAGGTGCTCTACGATCTCGGCTCCGAATATGTCGAAGCTGTCAACGCAATATCCGGCGAGCGCTGCAATCCGCATCCGCACGTTTTCTCCGACCGCGTCCTTCGCCCAGGCGACCCCGTTTACTACGACATTCTCCATTCCTACATGGGCTACCGCACCTGTTACTACCGTTGCTTCACGATTGGCTACGCCTCGCACGCGATGATCGATGCCTACAAAAGGTGCCGCGAGTATCTGGATGCGGCCATTTCTCTGGTGCAGCCGGGCCGTACCACCGCGGAGATCGCTTCGGTCTGGCCGAAAGCCCAGGAATTCGGGTTCGCGGACGAGGAAGCGGCGTTCGCTTTACAATTCGGACACGGCATTGGACTGGCGATTTGGGAGAAACCGGTGATCAGCCGCATGGTTTCGCTGGAGCACTCGCACGAAATCAAACCGGGCATGGTCTTCGCGCTGGAAACTTTCTGGCCTTCGACCGATGGTTGGAGCGCCGCGCGTATCGAAGAAGAAATAGTCGTCACGGAAACCGGGCACGAAGTCATCACTCGCTTTCCTGCAGAGCAGCTCATGGTGGCGGGCGCCCACTACTTCACCGTCAATGGCCCCCTCTCCACCACACGCGAAAACGAGGCAGCACCGACCAAAAAGGTAAAGGAGATGGTGGCAGCCAGCGCCAAAGCCGAAGGAGTGGCGGCTACGGACTGAAGTCTTCGTCCTCGGCTACAGACAAACGACTATGGCAATTAGCGTTGTAATGCCCGCGCTAGAAATGGCGCAAGAAACCGGGAAACTCCTCGCCTGGCGGAAAAAAGAAGGCGAGCGCGTCCTCAAAGGCGAGCCCCTCCTCGAAATCGAGACCGACAAAGCGGTGGTTGAGGTGGAAGCTCCCGGCGACGGAATCCTTGCGGGAATAACTGCAAGTGTGGGTGCTGTGATACCGGTGGGAGAGACCATCGCCTGGCTCGTCGCTCCCGGCGAGCAGCCTCCCGCAAAATCCGCGACCGCTGCCCCTACGGCTCGGGCTTCCAGTGTCCCTGCCCAGCATTCTGCCGTTGCAGCCCGCGTACCCGAAAAACAACCTGGAACACCCCCGCAAATTTCTCCGAAGGCGCGACGCCTGGCGAAAGAGCTCGGCGTGGACATCAGGCAAATCCGTGGCTCTGGGCCTGACGGCACGATTACCACCGAGGATGTTCAGTCCGCGGCGGGGGCGAAAGGCAGCCCCACGCAACCTGCAGCCGAATCGCTCAGCCAGGTGGCGCGACTTATGGCCGAGCGTACCACCCGGAGTTGGACCAGCGTGCCACATTTTTTCCTTGTCCGAGACGTCGACGCCAGCGCGCTGCTCGCTGCTCAGAAGCGGCTTAGCCTGGAGGCGGAAACCAAGCAGAAGGCTCCCCCAACTCTCACGGATTTGTTGATTGCCATGGTCGCGCGAGTCCTAGCCAAGCATCCACGCATGAATTCGAGCTGGACAGGGGAGTCAATCAAAGCGAATCCGGAGATCAACATCAGTGTGGCGATGGCCGTGAAAGATGGGGTCGTGGCAGCGGTGATTGACAAGGCCGACGCTGCGAATCTCGATGAAATCTCCGCTCAACGGCGCGAACTGACGGAGCGAGCCCGGGCGGGCCGATTACGTCCGGCAGATATCGCCGGCGGGACATTTACGATCAGCAATCTCGGCATGTACAAGGTCGACGCCTTCAGCGCCATCATTACGCCGCCGCAAGCGGCAATTTTGGCGGTTGGAAGTATTTCCGATCGGGTCATTCCCGTCGAGGGAAAGCCCGGTGTCCGGCCGATGATGACGATGACGCTTTCCAGTGACCATCGCGTGGTGGATGGCGCAAAGGCAGCGGAGTTTTTGAGCGATTTGGCGAACGCCATACGCGAGCCCGAGAAGGTGCTGTAAAAGTTCGGATAACGAAAACTCTTGGAAGAGGAAAGAACACCTCTCGCGCCGCGTAGCTCCCGGCCTCCCACTATGACGCCGTCCAATCCGCGCAAAAAGGCTTTTTACGCAGATCCGTCAGTGCAGGTCCTGTTCGCCATCGGCGCGGCGATTGCGCTTGGCTATTTGAGTCCACCAACGGCGATCGCCATGAAGCCGCTGGGCGATGCTTTCATCCGGTTAATCACCATGATCATTACTTTGATCATCTTTTGCACCGTGGTGACCGGGATCGCGGGCATGGATGACATGAAAAAGGTCGGCCGGGTCGGCGGGAAGGCGTTGATTTATTTTGAAGCAGTGTCGACGCTGGCGCTCCTCATCGGCCTTGTGGTCGGCAACGTCTTGCACCCGGGCAGCGGATTCAACGTGAACGCGGCCACGCTGGACGCCAAGGCCGTTGCGGATTACGCCGGGCAGGCGAAAGCGCAAAGCGTTTCGGATTTCTTAATGCACATCATCCCGAATACCGTGGTGGACGCTTTCGCCAAGGGCGATATTCTGCAGGTTCTCCTTGTCTCTGTTCTGTTTGGATTTGCGCTGTCGATGGCGGGACCGAAGTGCAAGCCACTTCTGGATTTTCTGAACCTGTTGATGGGGGCGGTCTTCGGCATCGTAAAGATCATGATGCGCTTTGCACCGATCGGTGCTTTTGGCGCTCTGGCATTTACCATCGGGAAATATGGAGTGGCTTCGCTGGGGCCCCTGGTCAGGCTGATCGCCACGTTTTACATCACCTCGATTTTATTCGTGTTCCTCGTGCTCGGCGTGATCGCGCGCCTTGCGGGCTTTGGGATCATGAGATTCCTTGCTTACATCAAGGAGGAGATTCTCCTCGTGCTGGCTATCAGCTCGTCGGAGCCGGCCATGCCAACGCTGATGGCCAAGCTGGAAAAGCTGGGATGTTCCAAGGCGCTTGTAGGATTGGTCGTGCCTACCGGCTATACGTTCAATACCGACGGGACAAGTATCTACATGACCTTGGCGGCGCTTTTCGTGGCACAGGCCACCAATACCCCACTTACGCTGTCGCAACAACTGACGATCTTCGCAGTGGCCGTGCTCACCTCGAAGGGGGCCAGCGGGGTTCAAGGTTCCTCCTTCATTGCCCTGGTGGCCACGATGACGGTCATTCCCACGATTCCCGTGGCGGGGATGGCGCTGATTCTTGGTATCGACAGGTTCATGAGTATGTGCCGCGCGACGGTGAACATGATCGGGAACGGTGTTGCTACCGTGGTCGTCGCGCGTTGGGAAAAGGAACTCCCGGCCGAGACGCTTCGGCAGAACCTCGCGTGACAAAAAAGCCAATGTCCCGCATGTTGGCGATGGATCCGTCACAGCGAGACTCGCGGGGAAGTAATAAGCGGATCGGCATAAAGAATAGAAATGTCTGAGCGATTTGACATCGTTGTTGCTGGCGCCGGACACAACAGCCTGATCGCAGCTGCCTACCTGGCGAAGGCCGGCTATCGCTGTGTAGTGTTGGAAGGCCGCCCGATTGTGGGGGGCGGCGTCAAATCCGCGGGATTGACACTTCGTGGGTTCACCCACGACGTGTGTTCCTCGGCGCACAATGGAATTCATGGCAATCCGTTGCTGCGTGAGGATGAACTCAAGCTCGGCGATTACGGTCTCGAATATATCTATCCCGATCCCGTCTTTCACATGCCGTTTCCCGACGGCAGTTACTTGACGCAGTGGCGCGAGCTGGACCGCACCTGCGCCGAATTTGCCAAATTCTCCAAAAAGGACGGACTCGCCTACCGGCAAATGATCGCCGAGTACGAGAGCGTGAAACCGATCCTAAATGCCGTTACGTTTACGCCCATCGGTTTTGGCAAACCGATCAACGATCGCCTCGCGGAATTGCCGAACGGCAAACTTTGGCAGCGCCGCCTGGCCATGTCGGCGTGGGAAATTCTGCGCGAAACCTTCGAAGATGACCATTGCCGCGCCTTCATGATGGGATGCCCTTATTCGCTCCAGCCGGTCCAGGACCCGATGACCGGCCGCGTCGCTTACATTCCCCTCCATCAGCAGCGCGAAAGCCGCCCGCTTCCCAAGGGCGGATCGGGAGCACTGAGCGAGGCGCTGTCGCGTTTCATCCAGGCGCACGGCGGCGTCATCCTTCCGAACAAGTGGATCACCGCACTGATCGTCGAGAACAACAAATGCACTGGAGTGGAATGCGCGGACGGCAGTTCTTACCGGGCTGAGAAAGCCGTGCTCTCGACGATCCACATCAAGCAGCTTGTGGACATGGCCCCGCGCGATTTGTGGGGACAGGATTTCATCGATGGTGTCGATACATGGAGCGCGGGACTCACGTTGTTTGCAACGAACTATGCAACGTCCGAACCTCCTAAGTATGTGATTGAAGGCGGTACACTTTCGTCTGTCCATTCGGGAATGATGGTCAGTTCCGATCGCGCGATGCGCATGAGTTTTGACTACGATCGCGGCGCAGTGAACCTCGAAGACCCGCCATTGCACGTGATCTGCTGCAGCCTTGCGGATCCAACTCGCGCGCCCGCGGGCATGCACACGGTTAAAGTGGTGGCCTATCAACCGTATTCGTTGAAGGAAGGTCCGCAGCACTGGGACACGATCAAGCAGAAAGTTTCTGACGCAAACCTGAACTATCTCCGGCGCTTTTCACCTAACTTGACGCAAGACAAGATATTGGCCCGCACCATCGAGAGTCCGCTCGATCTCGAACGCATGAATCCGCATAACTGGCACGGAAGTTGCCACGCCGGTGCGTCAGGGCCGGCGCAGTCCGGCGCCATGCGTCCAATGCCGGGCTGGGCGCAACACCGCATGCCCATAGCAGGCTTATATCAGACGGGTGCGACCACCCACCCGGGAGGATCGGTGACTGGAGGACCCGGGCGAAATGCCGCCACCGTCATGCTCAAAGATTTCGGGACCAGCATCGAGGAAGTAGTGAAGAAAAAAGCATAGCTTTTAGCTAGGCTGCGTTTCAACGACGGGAACACCAGAAGATTCGAATGCAAGAGCAGGAGTAATCGAATGAGCAGAATCACAAGGCGTGGATTTGTGAAAGCGGCGGCCATCGCACCGCTTGCCGTGAAACATTTTTCATTGGGCCCGCAAGCCACTCCCGCGGATCGTTTTGACATCGTCGTTGCCGGCGCGGGACACAACAGTCTGGTATCCGCAGCCTATCTGGCCAAAGCCGGCTATCGTTGTTTGGTTCTCGAAGGACGCCCCATGCTCGGCGGCGGCGTGAAGACCGCGCAATTAACGCTAAAGGGTTTCAAGGACGACGTCTGTTCCACTGCGCATACCTTCTTACAAGACAATCCCATGATCAAAAACGACGAGCTGAGGCTCGGGGATTTTGGTCTCGAATACGTCGACCCCGATCCAATCTTCCATATTCCGTTTCCTGATGGCACGTATCTGACGCAATGGCGCGATCTGGATCGCACATGCGCGGAATTTGCGAAATTCTCGAAGAAGGATGCCGCGGCGTACCGCAAAATGCTGGCGGAATTCGATGCCATCAAGCCCATCCTGTTGGGAACAAGTTTCGCCCCGATCGGGTTCGTAAAGCCGCTGAACGATCAATTGGCTCAACAACCGAGAGGTAAGTTATGGCAACGTCGCATTGCCATGTCCGCGTGGGAAATCATCCAGGACACTTTCGAGGAAGACCATTGCCGAACTTTTATGGTGTACATGTCCCATCTTTCAGCAGAACCGCCGGATGCTCCCGTCACGGGACGGCTGGCCTACGCCACCGCGCGCCAGCAGCACTCCGGCCGCCCCATCCCCAAGGGCGGATCGGGAGCGTTGACGCAGGCGTTAGCGCGCTCAATCGAATATCACGGCGGCGTGCTCCTCGCCAATAAATGGGTGCAGCGGTTGATCGTGGAAAATGGCAAATGCACCGGCGTGGAGTGCAGCGACGGAAGTTCATACCGAGCCGAAAAGGCGGTCCTTTCCACTATCCACATCAAACACTTGGTAGACATGGCGCCGCGCGAACTCTGGGGTCAGGACTTTATCGACGGCGTGGATACTTGGCAGGCGGAGAATGCCATGTTCGTAACGCACTACGCCACAACGGAGCCACCGAGGTATTCGGTGGATGGAGGAACTCTGTCGCCTGTGGAGTCCGGCATTCTGGCCACACCCGACCGGGCCTTGCGTTTTGCATACGACGATGCTCGTGGTGTGGTCAATCTGGAAAACCCGCCGCTACAAATCATTTGCTGCAGTATTGCCGATCCGACCCGTGCTCCCAAGGGCATGCACACTTTAAAGGTTCTGGGTTGGCAGCCCTACGAACTAAAAGAGGGCCCCGCGCATTGGGACAAGATCAAGAACGAAGTGTCCGATGCCAATCTCAAGTACTTGCGGCGGTTCGCACCAAACATGACGGACGACAAGATCCTTGCGCGATTCGTCGAAAGTCCCCTCGATCTCGAGCGCATGAATCCGCACTTCTGGCACGGCAGCGCGCACGCCGGAGCGCAGAACGCCGCGCAAAGCGGTCCGATGCGTCCCATGCCAGGGTGGGCGCAGCACCGCATGCCCATCGCTGGTTTGTATCAGACCGGTGCAACGACGCATCCCGGAGGTTCCGTCACCGGAGCGCCGGGAAGGAATGCGGCGACGGTCATGCTGAAGGATTTCGGCACGAGCATCGAGGAAGTAGTGAACAAGAAATCCTGATAAGGGCGGGGAAGCGCAGCAAAAATTGATTCGCGAGGTGGCCTTAGGATGAGAAGAAACAGAGACCATGTTTTTGTCCTAGCCGTGATTTGCCTAGTGGCACTGCTTTCTCTTACGCTCGGCCTCTACTCGGCTCAGAATGCGCCGCCGTCGCAAACGGCAAAACAGATGGTTCCGGACAATCCCTCTGAGCACACTGCGCCGACTCAGCCGATCCCCTATAGCCACAAGAAGCATCTGTCATTCGGCCTCGAGTGCAAGAATTGCCACACAAATCCGGAACCGGGCAAACTGATGACATTTCCCGCCACGAGCAAGTGTATGGAGTGCCACGTCACGATTGCCAAGGACAAGCCCTCCATCCAAAAACTTGCTGAATACTCCAAGTCCAGCCAGCCGATTCCCTGGGTTCGTGTTTACACCGTCCTTCCCGGAGTTGCCTGGAACCATCGCGCCCATCTTCAATCAGGAGTAAAGTGCGAGACATGCCATGGCCAGGTTTCGCAAATGGACGCCATGTCAGAGATCACCAGCGTCACGACGATGTACAGCTGCCTGAATTGCCACGAAATGAATCACGCAAAAACAGCCTGTGATACCTGCCATAAGCATTGATCCCGCATGCAGGCTTGATCCGCTGGCTTAGCCTGCTCTAATAAACGTCGCCCTGCCGCGAGTTCGCGCCCGGCAGCGCGGAAAAGGCCATGGTCGTCCCCGAGCACGGAGCTTCCGCGCGCAAGAACCGCTGTGGCGCTACCGCGAAGACTGCACTCTTGGCAAGCAGATCCATAAGTCGCGCCATTTGTTTCCTCATGAATCCGGTTGCCCCTTGTCATGAGATTGGTAGTTTTGACAATGCCGGAATCCGGTCGCCTTTGATAGTTACGTTGCTTGAGTTCGGGCGCAGCATCAGAGTGTCGCTGGTGTTTGTCGATTCCTCATCCAAGCAAACGGCAGAGAACTCATTGACTCTCGGATCGTCACTCCGAGAAGTATTCGGTGCCCTAGGGTGCGGGGCGAACAATCGAGCCAGCGCTACCAGCAGCAAAGGTCCAGTGGTGGTTGGGGCGGCGGTGGCGGTCGCTCGGGAGGTGGAGGCGGGTACCGGCGATGAGCACACCAAATTTTGTTGATCAACAACATGCACTCTGATTGGTAGAGCTATTGGAAAATCCTGCGCCAAAGTGCCAACTGAAAGACCACCGGACTTAAGAGTGTTCAACGCAGCTTAAGGAGAGTTCTAATGAATCGTAGTCTCGCAAGTAGTGTTGGGAAGATTTCCGTGAAAAGTAGATTTGCTCCGCTGGGCAAGCGCCTGGTGGTGCTCGGAGCCGTGGTGCTTGCGATGAGCGCCGCAGCGTCGGCGCAAAATGCTGAAATGATGCAAAAACTTGCTGCCGTGAAACAAGCTGCGGCGGAGAATAAGCAAAGACTCCATCAGTACCAATGGATTGAAACAACCCAGCTTACGCTCAAGGGAGATCCGAAGCCTGCTTCTGAGAAATTGTGCCAATATGGTCCCGACGGGCAAGTCCAGAAGAATCCCATCGGTCCTCCTCCGCAACAGCCCAGTGGCGGGAGGTTGAAGCAGAGAGTCATCGAGAAGAAGAAAGAAGAGATGCAGGATTACATGCAGGGGGTGAGGTCGGTTCTAAGCATGTACGTGCCTCCCAACCCCCAAAACATGGAGCAGGCCTACCAGGCCGGAAAAGTTTCCATAAATCCTGCGGGAGGCCTCTTGAACCTGGTCTTCAGGGATTATGCCCAGCCCGGCGATGAAATGACTCTCACCTTCGACCCTGCCGCTAAAAGGATCATCTCCTTGAACATCAACACTTATATGGATAATCCGAAGGACGTTGTGACTCTGCAGGTTCAGATGGCCACTCTGCCCGATGGCACCAGCTACGATCAGCAGTCGATCCTCAACGCCACCGCCAAGCAGCTGGTGGTAACCACCACCAATTCCCATTACCAGAAACTCGGCGGTTACTAACGCCGGACGAGGTGCGTCGCAAGGAGCATCGTCCAATCGACGCCCTCGTTTTGACCCTGGAGATTACTTCGTAGATGCAGGCGAAGCTCCGACTGCCCGTGCGGGCATGGTCGTGACACAACGAAAGCCAAGGTGATTTGTCCCCGTGCTCACTTCGCCTTTGCCACGGGTTCCTACCATGTATCGAGAACAGTATTGGTCGGTGCAGAGGAAAGAGCCGCCGCGGTGGACTTTCTTCTTCTCGGAGGGTTCGGAAGGGTCGAAGGGAGCGTCAGGCCCTTTCGGATTGCGCGCCACTCCCCCAGCATTCACCAGCTGGGTGTAATAATCAGGCCGATACCAGTCCGCCACCCACTGCCAGACATTTCCCGCCATATCGTACAGTCCGTACCCGTTGGGACCGAATTGGGCAACGGGGGCCAAGCCAACGAATCCGTCGCTGCCGGAGTCATGATCGGGAAAATGTCCCTGATGGGTGTTGGCCATCCATTTTCCATTCGGTCTGAATTTCTCACCCCAAACAAACGGCTTTCCGGCAAGTCCGCCACGCGCAGCGAACTCCCATTCCGCTTCCGTAGGCAGGCGCTTGCCGGCCCAGTTCGCGTAAGCCTCGGCGTCTTCATAGGCAACTTGGACCACCGGATAATTTTCCCTTCCCTTGATGGAGCTCTTCGGGCCAGTAGGGTGTCGCCAGTTCGCTCCCTTTACGTAACTCCACCATTGAAAGTGATCATCCAGCGGGACAGCATGCTCGGGAGGGGAAAATACCACCGCCCCCGCAACCAGATTCTCCGGTGGAGCACCGGGATAGTCTTCAGCTCGAGGAGTTTTCTCGGCAACGGTTATGTAGCCTGTTGCTTTCACAAACGCGGCGAACTGCGCATTGGTGACATCGGTTTTGTCCATGAAGAAGCCATCCACGTAGACCCTGTGGATCGGCCGAGAATCTCTTGTAGCTTGCATTCCGACGGTGCCCATTTCCGGCGGATCCTGCGCACCCATCGAAAACTCGCCCCCGGGAATCCAAACCATGCCCTTGGGCGCCGCGCCGGGAGCAGGCTGCTTGTTGGGTACTGTCGGGCCGAACGCAACGCCCGCACCTGCAGGCGCATTCGAATCGGCGATTACCGTGAGAGAAAGAGAATACAGAGAGTTCAGGCAAGGCAAGCCAGCAAGCAGCAACAGCGCTGGGAGAACAAGCTTCTTGTATTTTACAGCTTTGCAAAACATAAGGGCCCTCGTGCAGTGCTCCTCGTTGTTAGTCACCTTTGTGAATCAGCTGCTGCCTCATTCGCGACTATAGGTCTCCATCGGATGCGACTGGGGAAGGACGGAACTGTTGAGATGAAGGCGCGCCCGCATCCTGATAGAAGACTACTTCCCATCAGGCTCCATTTCAATCGCTGCCCGTGCAGTCCGGTTCCGGCGTCTGAGCATACAAATCCACTGGAAGCATGCCCTTCGTTCGGTGGCGCAAAAAGTGTAAAAACTAACAGTTCCGCTAACTTGAGCCCACCCAAGTTCGAAAACTGGTAGAGCGAAGGGCAGCGCGATCCTCATTCATTCACGTAGATTTGCCTCGTCACTGCCCGAGATGTGCGAGGGCGGCACGCATAGGAGCATCGGAGATTCGAATGATTCCTTGGTAGGGCGTATACATTTCCAGGATCAAGAGAATCGCGCCGGAAACAGAGAGCGAGGAAACGAATAAGGCGGCGACAACCGTCGTGTTCCGCGGTGCAAAGAGCCCGAAGCTGACAAATAGCGCGGTGAGCCAGAAAATCAGAAGCGCCAGCAACGGCAGGGAAATCGTATTCATTCTCTGCTCGTACATTAACCAGCGTGTTTGGCCGATGCCGATTGCGATGTTCATGGCTTGAGACTGGGTTACGCGTTGGGCTTCATCCTTTGGTTTCAGAGCTTCCAGCGTATCGTAGAGAGCCTCGCCGCCAGTCGTGGACGGCTCCAGTTGGGAATGGCCAGTACTGTCCTTCGACCACATTTGATCGATAACGTGTACCACAAGGCTTCGCAGTTGTTCCCGGGCGGCTTTCGCCTCCGGCCCGTAGTGGGCCAGGACTCGGTCGAGCAGGACTATCTTGCTGGACATTTCTGTCAGCTCGCTGTTTTGCGTGTCGTAGGAAGACTTGGCGGAGGCAATCAGGAGGCCCAGAACGAGCGCTACCATCGTCGCGACCAGCCCCATCCCTACCTTCACCGCATCCTTCGATTCGGTAGCGAGATGTTGCTCTGGCAGATTGGCGCGTAACAGAATACCCAGCATTGCGCCACCAAACACGAAAGCGAAGGTAATCAAACTGATTTCGATGGAACTCATATCCGTCCCGCCACTGGCCAATCAAGCGGATCGTTCGGCCCTCAGGCGATGAGGTTGTACCCCGCTGGAGGACGAATCACCGATTGCCGCTGGAAGGATGCAGGTTAATTTTTCGGTCGTCCACTGTAAGTTCTACCAATCGGCACCGGATGGCCCGGGCAGTTGGGGGAAGTCCAGCATGGCAATCAACGCATCGGCGCGGATTGCTGGAGTCGGATCTTAAAGGGTGCCGTCTCGTGCGAAGAAAAACCCTTGATACCCCGACTAGTACTTTTACCAGTTTCTCAGCGCGTCTCGCCCACTGCACACTCCTAGACACATGCACCTGAGAGTAGCGCCCGGTGAGGCCTAATTTGTTTCCCTGATGACAACTGTTACCGGTATGACTTAGAGCACAAGTCTAAAGTCGTTCTGCAAGCAAGTATCTGGTGAGAAGGGAGTGGATAGGGTAGAAATTACCTCCCCAATGCCGTTCAAAGCTCCTTCCGGCTGCTTTTTGCACCCCCGATTGTCCTATCAATTCGGAAGCGCGCGCCGGCGTGTGCGCACTTCAGGTTGGACCGCGGTGTTGACCGGCGCCGTTCTTCTCGCCTTCAGCCTGGCTCCCATCGCTGCAGCTCAATCCAATGAGTCCAAACGGGTACTGATTCTGATGGAGGAAGACATCAGTTGGCCGGTTTTCAAGCTGATTGACGATAACATCCGTATTACCTTGCAGAATGGTTGGCCAGGCAAGATTTTGATCTTTAGTGAGCACCTGGACCAGGACCATTTCCGGGATCCTGCGATTCAGGCGGAGCAAATCGCTTGGATCAAGAAAAAGTACGCGAACTCCAATTTGAACCTCATCATAAGTGTTGGCGACGTCCCGACAGATCTGTTTCCCGGCGTGCCTCTCGTTTTCCTAAATGCTGATCCTCGCCGAAAACTGCCAAGCTCGGAGACATCCGTAACAGATTCCGCAAGCGTGTTCGTTAGTCTTGAACCGCAAAAAACTTTGGAGGTGGCACGTCGACTTCAGCCGGGTGCTCGTCGCGTCGTGGTAATTGGGAACGATTCCCATATAAGAGGTGATTACTTAAGCCGAATTCGTACCATGATTTCTACGACCGCTGGCGACATGGAAAGCATTTATTTGACAGACCTAGCCGTGCCGGAAATTTGCAAGAGGGTGTCCGCGCTCGGAACAGAGACTATTGTACTTTTTGTGGGTGTTCGACGGGATGAGAAAGGGAAGCCACTTATCTCTGCGGAAGTGATTCCGACTGTTGCCGCGGCGTCCGGAGCCCCAGTGTATTCCCTGGCCGACACGCATATTGGAACCGGTGCCATCGGAGGGTACGTGGTCAGCTTTGCAGAGGTCGGTAAGGAGGGCGGCAAACTCGGTCTCCGCATGCTGGCGGGCGAGCACCCTCAGGATATTGAGACTCAGAATGTGTACCTCTTCGATTGGCGTCAACTTCGGCGATGGGGAATCCCAGAGTCGTCGCTTCCCGCAGGAAGTACTGTGATGAATCGCCAGCTCACTGTTTGGGAGACCTACAAGTGGTACATCCTCGTTGCGTGTTTGGTATGCGTCATAGAGACGATCTTAATTGCGGGGCTGCTGCGGCAGCGCAAAAACAGGATCAAGTTTGAACAGTCTCTGATCGACCGGATGACTTTCGAGAAGATGCTCTCCGATCTTTCGACAACGTTCATCAGTCTGCCTGCGGAACAAATTGACACGAAGATTGAGAACAACCTTGGCTCGATCGCAGAGTTCCTCAAGATCGATCGAATTACATTTTTCGAGTATTCCCGTGGCCGCGCGGAATTGAAAGTAACGCTTTCCTGGCGTGGCCAGGGGATCCAGCCCGTTTCGGCGGTCGTGACCACCAACCGCTTTCCTTGGTGGACGAAGCTTCTTCTGCGCAATGAAATGATATTTGTCTCTGACCTCGAGGCGCTCCCCGAGCAGGCTTCCGCGGAAAAGGAGCATCTCGAGAAGATTGGGGCCGTTTCGCTGGCGATGGTTCCGCTGAAGGCCGGTGATGACCTCTTCGGCGGTATTTCATTTGTCAGTACAATGCGTCGAGTGTCGTGGACTAAGGAGTTGGTAGAGCAGCTCAAGTTAGTTGCGGAAGTCTTTTCGAATGCCATGATGCGCAAGCGGGCGCAGGAAGCCCGCTTCCGGCACGCGGCCATCGTGGAATCCTCCGATGATGCCATCATCTCCAAGGATTTGAACGGCGTCATCCAGACCTGGAACGCCGGCGCCGAACGCATCTTTGGCTACTCGGAAGAAGAAGTAGTGGGACGGGGAATTACAGTCTTGATTCCCGATGAATTGTGCGATGAGGAGAATTCTATCCTGCGACGCCTGAGGGCCGGGGAGAGCATAGAGCACTATGAAACGATCCGCGTCACAAAAGGGGGGAAACGACTGAATGTATCTCTGACTATCTCCGCGTTGCGAGATTCGTCGGGAGTGGTTGTGGGCGTTTCTAAAATCGCTCGTGACATTACCGATCGGAAGCGGGCAGAGCAGGTTCTGCGCGAGAGCGAAGAGCGTTTTCGACTGGTGGCAAACACAGCTCCGGTGCTCATTTGGATGTCTGGGATGGACAAGCTTTGCACTTTTTTCAACCAGGGTTGGTTGAGTTTCACTGGCCGGTCCATGGAAGAGGAGCTGGGGGAAGGCTGGGTCTCGGGCGTACATCCGGAGGACGTGCAGCGTTGTCTCGAAATCTACTGCGCTTCGTTTGACGCCCGCGCCGAGTTCGAAATGGAGTATCGCCTGTCCCGCTTCGATGGTGAATACCGCTGGATCGTTAACTACGGCCTACCCCGCTTTGAACAGGATGGCACCTTCTGTGGATATATCGGCACGTGTGTAGACATTACGGAGCGGAAGTTGTCGGAAGAGTCTCTACAGAGTTTGAGTGGCCGACTGATCCGTGCTCAAGAGGATGAACGCGCGCGCATTGCCAGGGAGCTTCACGACGATTTCAGCCAACGCCTGGCCCTTCTGGGTATTGGCCTCGGGCAACTTTGGAAAAAACTGCCTGAGTCAGACGTCGAGGATCGAGCCAGGATCCTGCAAATGCTTAAGGGCACCAGAGAAATGTCCGCGGACATTCACACACTCTCTCATCAACTCCATTCCAGTAAATTGGAACTCGTCGGGCTTGTGCCCGCGCTTAACGGCCTTTGTAGGGAAATCGGTGAAAAGTACAAGATTGAGGTTTTCTTCAGCTCGTCCGGATTCCCTCGCAACATTCAGAAAGACGTGGAACTGTGCCTATTTCGAGTCACCCAGGAAGCGCTGGGTAACGTTGTTAAACATAGTCAGGCTTCAAGCGCACATGTCGAACTTGGCTCGAACCAGGATGGCGTCAGTCTGCGCATTACCGACGAGGGTCGAGGTTTTGACCCTGAAATTACTAACCCAGATGCCGGAATCGGTTTAGTTGGCATGCGCGAGAGGCTGCGGCTAGTCGGAGGACGGCTCTCTGTGAACTCAGAACTCTTGCGGGGGACGGAGATTCTCGCCGAGGTACCCTTGGCTGCCGCGGCCCCGGCAGCGCACCTGAGAACACAGGCTGTGGGGAGATAGCGCCTTGAGACGCCCACGAGTACTGCTGGCGGATGACCACCAGATGTTGCTGGATGCCTTGAAGGGCGTCCTGGAGCCACGATGTGAGGTCGTCGGCATGGTCGGCGACGGACGTTCGCTGCTTGAAGCCGCGGCCAAACTGCAACCTGACATCATCGTGGTGGACATTGCCATGCCCCAGCTGAACGGGCTGGATGCCGCGCGTCAGATCAAACACTCGATGCCCAGAGTGAAGCTTATCTTCATGACCATGAACGAGGATCCTTATCTCGTTGGGGAGGCCTTCCGGGTAGGTGCCTCAGCCTATCTCGTGAAGCAGGCCGCGGCGCTGGAGTTGACCAATGCCATTGAATTGGTCCTCAAAGGCCGCACCTATGTGACTCCCAGCATTGCAGACGGACTTGACAAAATTGCGCTTCGAAGTCCCAACGTCCGCGACCACGCTCCGGAACCCACCCCACGGCAGCGGGAAGTCATTCAACTTCTGGCGGAAGGGCGCTCCATGAAAGAAGTAGCCTCCGCCCTGAGTATCACGCCGCGTACCGTTGCGGCCCACAAGTATGCCGTTATGGAACTCCTGCAACTCAAGACCAACGCCGACTTGGTCCAGTACGCCATTAAGCACCGAATCATCTCTATCTAGCTCCTGCAACTATTCTCGCCTACTTGTACTTTCTACCAATACCCACCCGCTGCAAACACGACCAAAGTGGCTGCAGGGTCCGGTTCCGGGGCTGCTGAATTAATCCTCGAACTGGAGACTACTCCACGGGTTCTACTTGCGCTGCAACTCCACATTAGCGATGGGAACTGAGAAATGTCTCTCGGATGAACTCTCCATGACTCTCAAACGGGTTCTAGTGGCGGACGATCTGACGCCAGTCTTGGGCGCGGTCGCCGAACTGCTGCGGGGGACTTTCGAGGTTGTCGGAACGGTCTCAGATGGAAGGGCCGCGCTTGAAGCAGTCTTGGCGCTTGATCCTGACCTGGCGGTATTGGACATCTCAATGCCGTGCATGAGTGGAATAGACGTTGCGAGGGAACTTCTCCGGCGCGGCAGCAAGTCCAGGATCGTCTTTCTGACCGTTCATGAGGACACGGACATCCTGGAGACTTGCCTTGCCGCGGGAGGACTAGGCTACGTCGTGAAAGTGTATATGGACACGGACTTGATTCCGGCAATGAAAGAAGCGCTCGCCGGGCATGTGTTCATCTCCCGCTTTCCATCCCAGCAAAACACCCCATAGGCGCATGAGGTGAGATCACCGGAAATGTCTCAAGAGGGCCGGATCGCCAGCGTGACCTATGGCTGTCACTTTTGACAATGGAACGCCTCGGGGATGGGGGCTAGTGTTGCCAAGCTTGTCTGGTGCAAGGACTACCACGATCAAAGGGGCTTCCGTCATGAGTCTGTGCCGCAAATCTTATGTTTTGGCAACCATCCTCAGTTTGGCGTTCGCGTTGATGATTCTCTCTCCTGTGGTTTCTGGCCAGTCTCAGGACTCGGCAAAATCTGCAACACAAACAGCCGATCAAGGCTCCTCCGATGATGGCTGGCATGTAGGCATCGCACCTTACCTTTGGTTTGCGGGCGCACACGGTACCGTTGGTGCGCTTGGTCACGAGGCCAACTTTCATGCCAGTGCCGGCGACCTTCTCTCGCACTTTGATATTGGTTTTATGGGTGCGGCCGAGCTTCGCCATAAGCGATTGGTCGTGCCTATCGACTTCATGTGGATGAAGCTCTCGGACAACAAAGGACTCCCTATTGGCGAAGCGATAGGCGTTAATTCGGTCGAATTCCGGGCGACACAAAGCATCTTCACGCCCAAGTTCGGGTTTCGGTTCATCGACGGCAAGAGAGTCAAAGTTGACGCTCTCTTTGGCATCCGCTACTGGCATGTGAGCAACAACTTGAAGCTGGAGCCCAACCCCATTGGAAATGGCTTTTCTGCCTCGGCGAACTGGGTGGACGGGCTGGGCGGGGCGAAGATCGAAACTCAGATTACTCCCAAGGTTGTAATGATCATTCTAGGGGACGCGGGTGGCGGCAGCGCAAGACTGGATTATCAAGTCGCAGGGCTGTTGGGCTATAGGCTCTGCAAGAGATGGACGATGCTGGCGGGCTACCGATACTTGGACGTGAACTATCGGCCACCGGGGCAGACCGCCTTTATCTATAACGCAACTCTATCCGGCGTCATATTCGGCGCGAACTTCGAGCTTAAGTGAACTTGATTTTGGTCCATTCGGAAAAAAACAAATTAATCGTTGCAAAGGAGGATGGAAATGTTTCTTAGGACAAAATGCAGCGTTGTTCGTCTGCTCGCGATGGTTGGCCTTGTACTGGTTGCCGGCGGCGTTCTCGTCGCCCAGCAAGTGCATTACAACTTCATGCCGGGTACTGATTTCTCTAAGTACCACACCTATATGTGGGTGGATATTCCGTCCAATGTGCACCCGAATCAGATCGTCAGTCAGGAGATCAAGGAAGCCGTGAACAATGTGCTCGCAGGAAAAGGACTCACCCTGTCTACAAGTGGCACCGCGGATCTCTATGTGGGCTATCAATGCTCTGTAGATCAGGAACGGCAGTGGAATGCCTGGGGCGGAGGAAGGCTGATGGGTGGGATGGGATCAGCCACTAGCTCCACGATATCCAACGGTACGTTGGTCGTTGATTTTTACGATCCGACATCGAAACAACTGATTTGGACAGGCAACGCGGCCCAGACCTTGAACCCCAGCGGAAATCAGCAGAAAGACATGCAGAAGTTGAATAAGGCGGTTGCCAAGCTCCTGCAGAATTACCCGCCGAAGCAGAAATAGCAGATGACTGGCAGAACCATCGCGGTAGTCCAGATGGGATCAGTTATTTCATCGACATTTATTGTGTCACTTTTGACAATTACAACCACTCAAGGCTAAGGGCGAAGAAGTTTGCCTATTTTATCGACTCAGCAAATGTTAGAGGAGGATGTTCATGAAGTGGATTGAAAGATTGGGTCTTGTATTAGCGACGAGTTTGACGGCTCTGGTGTTAGCCATCACGCCCGCCACAGCTCAGGAGAAGAAACCCAATATCCTTGTCATCATGGGCGATGACATCGGCATGTGGAACATCGGCGCTTACCATCGTGGCTTGATGGCTGGCAAGACCCCGAACCTGGACAAGCTCGCCAAAGAGGGCATGCTGTTCACCGACTATTACGCCGAGGCGAGTTGCACAGCGGGCCGCGCGAACTTCATCACCGGTGAGCTTCCAATCCGTACCGGCATGACTACCGTCGGCCAGGCGGGCGCCAAAATTGGCATTCCCGCGGAAGCGGTTACCATTGCCACGATACTGAAGTCGATGGGCTACGCTACTGGCCAGTTCGGCAAGAATCACCTCGGAGATCTCAACGAGTTTCTCCCCTGTGTTCACGGCTTCGATGAATTCTTTGGCTATTTGTATCACCTCGATGCCATGGAAGACCCGGCGCATCCAAACTATCCTCAGGATCTGTTGAATGTCGTCGGCCCGCGCAACATGGTTCATTGCTGGTCCACGGACAAGGCCGACCCAACAGTGATGCCCCGTTGGGGCGTGATAGGCAAACAGAAGATTGAGGACGCCGGCCCGCTCTATCCCAAGCGCATGGAGACCGTGGATGACGAAATCCGCGATCTCTCTCTGAATTTCATCGACAAGGCCAAGAAAGACAACAAACCGTTCTTCGTCTGGCTCAACCCCACCCGGATGCATATCGTCACGCACCTCTCCCCGAAGTATGAAGCGCTGCGCAACTCCGTGAATGGGTGGTCGGAAGAAGAAGCCGGCATGGCGCAGCTGGACGACGACGTGGGCCTCGTGATGGCTAAGCTGAAGGCGATCGGCGAGGACGACAACACAATTGTTGTCTTCACCACCGACAATGGCACCGAAGTTTTCACTTGGCCGGATGGCGGTCAGACGCCATTTGCTCAGTCCAAGGGAACAGTCCTCGAGGGCGGCTTCCGCGTGCCCGCGATCCTCCGCTGGCCCGGTCATGTGCCGGCGGATTCGGTGCAGAACGGCATCTTCTCCGGGATGGACTGGTTGCCCACCTTCGTCGCTGCAGCCGGCAATCCAAACATCACCGAAGAGTTGTTGAAGGGCAAAACAATCGGTGACCGGACCTACAAGAACCACCTGGATGGCTACAACCAGATGGCCGCCATCACGGGCAAAGGCCCATCGGCGCGTCATGAAATCTTCTACCTCGGCGAAAGCACGGTCGGGGCGGTGCGCATTGACGATTATAAGTTCCGCTTCATCGACCAACCGCAGGGTTGGCTGGGGGAGAAAACTCATCCTGACGTGCCCTACATCACCAACCTGCGTCTCGATCCCTTTGAACGCACGGGTTGGCCCAGCAACGGGACGAAGGATGGCGCACAGCAATACTTCGATTGGTTCAAATACCAATTCTGGCGCTTCGTGTTCGTTCAGCAGGTAATGGGCAAGGAAATCCAGACCTTCCTCGAATTCCCGCCGATGCAGCGCGGCGCGAGCTTCAACCTCGACGCCATCAAAGCAGAGATGGCGAAAAGGATGGCCGAGGCAGAAGCTGCGTCAAAAGGCCCCAGCAACTAACAGAACTGACCTTCACGGCGAGCGGCTCGCAAGGGCCGCCCGCCGAAACTTCGGCCTTTCATGTGTAATTCAGTGCGGTGAATGAAAACGCGAACTCGAAATACCTTCTGGGGGTTGGCATCTCTTTTCTTATTTACGTGCCTGCCTGCACACGCACAGACATCGTCCACAGAGTTCCTGCCAGAAATTGACGCGCATCTCAAACTGAATTCCGATTTCCGTGTTTATCTCCAGGCCAAGGACGATCGCGAGGGCGGTGATCCGACGCAGTTTTCGGTCGGTCCGAGCATTCAGCTTTATCTGAAACCCTTGCTCAAGCTCAAGACTGTGAAGACTTTCGATCTGGACGATTCGAAATCGAGAGCCTTCGTCTTGGAAGCTGGATATCGTTACATCACCGCGCCAAATGCTCCCTCCGAAAATCGCATGGAGACGCTTGCCACGTTCAACTTCCCCTTGAAGGCTGGGCTCCGGGTCTCAGATCGCAACCGCGCGGATCTTGATTGGAAAAATGGCAAGTTCACCTGGCGCTATCGCAACAAATTGACGCTCGCACGGACTTTTTCCATCCATTCCTACCACCTCATTCCGTACGTCGCTGCCGAACCTTTTTACGAGAGTCAGTACAACAAATGGAGCACCACGTCTCTCTATGCGGGTTGCCTATTTCCCATCCGCAAACGTCTTGAGTTCAACACTTACTATGAGCACGACAACAACACTGGCAAGAGCCCGAACCAGCAGGTGAATTCCTTCGGCCTGGCTCTTTATCTCTACTTTTCCATAGAGAAGAAATGACTTTGGAATTGCCCGCGGAGCCGCTGGCCGGGCTGTCACTTTTGACAATTACGACTCGCCCCCGCTAGGCGCAGTATCCCCAACGTCTATAACGCTCCGCGCGCTATTCATCGAGGGCATCCGCCGCATCGTTTCTCTGCCAAGGAAGTAAGGAGGACGTTCATGAAGTGGACCGGGAAAGCGGCTCTTGTTGTTGCACCGTCTCTGTTGGTTCTGGGATTCGCAGCGGCCAGTGCAAAGGCCCAGCAGGTAACGGGCACGCCGGGTTCGGCCAGCGCCACCACCACCATTGACGGGAAACAACTCCCGCCACCTCCTCCGAAATTCGGAGGGGTGATCAAGGAAAGCGCCAAGGATTCTACTCCTTGGTGGCCGCCGCGTATCGTGCCGCCGAAGGGTGCACCCAATGTGCTCCTTATCATGACCGATGACCAGGGCTATGGCGTCTCCGGCACCTTCGGCGGGGTCATTCCTACGCCAGCGCTGGACCGCATTGCCCAAGCGGGACTGCGGTACACGCAGTTTCATTCCACTGCTCTCTGTTCGCCGACCCGCGCCGCGCTGATCACCGGCCGCAACCACCACTCAGTCGGGTACGGCGTCATCGGAGAATTGTCCACTGGTTACCCGGGCTATGACTCCGTCATTGGCCAGGAGAGCGCCACAATTGGCGAGATTCTCAAGGAGAACGGTTACGCCACTTCGTGGTTTGGCAAGAACCATAACACCCCGGGCTTTCAATACAGCAGCACGGCAGGCCCCTTCGAGCAATGGCCCTCGGGCATGGGATTTCAGTATTTCTATGGGTTCATGGGTGGTGAGACGGATCAATGGCAGCCGTATTTGTTCCGCGATCACACACAGGTTTTTCCCTGGGTCGGAAAGAAGGATTACAACCTCACGACTGACATGGCGGATGATGCCATCCGCTACATGAACGATTTGAACGCCGCGGCCCCGGACAAACCATTCTTTCTATATTACGTTCCCGGCGGAAGCCACTCGCCGCACCAGCCCAAACAGGAATGGGTTGACAAGTTCAAGGGCAAGTTCGATATGGGCTATGAAAAGATGCGCGAGGAGATTTTTGCTAGCCAGAAGCGCCTCGGCGTCATTCCTGCCGGCGCGCAGCTCACTCCATGGCCGGATGACATCCCCAAATGGGATTCACTTTCTGTACTGCAGAAGAAACTCTTCGCGCGACAGGCCGAGGTTTACGCCGGGTACACTGCCTATACCGACTACGAAATCGGCCGCGTCATTCAAGCCGTTCAAGACATGGGAAAGCTCGATAACACGATCATCATCTACATCGACGGCGACAACGGCACCAGCCCGGAGGGCACAATTGGCGGCACTTACAACCAATTGATCGCTTACAACGGCATTCTCGAAACCCCGATGCCTCTTCAGATGTTGCATTATGACGAGTGGGGAACGGACAAGACTTACCCGCACATGGCCGTGGGATGGGCTTGGGCATTTGACACACCCTTCAAGTGGACAAAACAGGTGGCTTCGCACTTTGGCGGGACCCGCCAGGGGCTGGCCATTTCGTGGCCCGGCCATATCAAGGACGTGGGCGGCATTCGCACGCAGTTCCACCACGTGATTGATATCGTTCCGACGATTCTCGAGGCTACGGGAATCAAAGCCCCGGAAGTAGTTAATGGAATCAAGCAGAAGCCGATCGAAGGCGTGAGTATGGCTTACACGTTTGATCAGGCCAACGCAACTGCGTCGTCGAAGCGCGACACGCAGTATTTCGAAATGGTGGGCAACAGAGCGATCTACCACAACGGTTGGATTGCTGCCACCACGCCGCCCGCGCCGCCTTGGCAGCTTGGAACGGGCAAGCTGCCAGACGTGGACACTGGCTATCGCTGGGAACTCTATAACATCGCGGAGGACTACTCCGAATACAACGACCTCGCTGCCAGTAATCCCGCCAAGTTGGCGGAGCTCCAGAAACTCTTCCTTGTGGAAGCGGCGAAGTACAACGTCTTCCCAATGGACAACTCAGGTTTCAGCCGCCTACTGACGCCCCGGCCCAGCGCTGTCGCGGGGCGAACGGTATTCACCTACACCGGTGTGAATTCCGGCATTCCGGTGGGAAATGCGCCAAGCATTCTGGACCGCGACTACACCATCACCGCCGATGTGACGATCCCGGATGGCGGTGCCGAAGGAATGATAGCGACTCTGGGTGGCCGCTTCGGCGGCTACGGGCTCTACTTGAGCAGGAGCTTCAATTGGTGGTTCCACGAAAAGTTTTTCCGAAGAATCGGCTTGTGGTTCTTTGTTGTGGGATTGCTACTTGCCTGGCTCACTAAGACCAGCAGGTGGTCGCGGCTTGGCCACGCGTTGCTGATATTCGGCACGCTCTGGGTCGTTCTAGTGTTTGTTGTCGGCATGCTGGGATTAGGCAGAGGCAAACCAGTGTTTCTTTACAACATGCTGGATATGGAGCGTTTCAAGTGGGAAGGCCCCTCGCTCTCGGCAGGCAAGCACACCATCGTGTTCACTTTCAAATACGACGGACCTGGCCCCGCCAAGGGTGGCACTGGTGTCCTGTCTGTGGATGGCAAGGAGGTTGACCGCAAGACGATCGCGCATACGATCCCTTTGCTGATGTCCATTGACGAAACCTTTGACATTGGAGTTGATACTCGCACGGGCGTAGATGACTTCGAGTACCAGGTGCCGTTCCGGTTCGGCGGCAAGATCGACAAGCTCACCTACAAACTTGGACCGGAGCAGTTGTCGGCGGAGGATAAAGAAGCCGCTGCGAAAATACTCGCGGCAGCCAAAGATTAATCGGGCAGCGATTAACAAAGGAGATCACGCGATGAGCCAGAATCACTTTACTCTCAGCTTTCCATTGAAGACCGCCACTGATGCAAAGGCGCTGGCGGAGCAGTTGCCACCCTTGATGCCGGGTCTGTTCCGGGTGCTTGACACAATCGGCCGAGTTCACTCCTCGCGCTTCACGATTCTGGACGAGAAAACTCTGCTGTTTCTTGGCGATTTTGACGGCGAACTCGGTGAGCTCATGGCCGATCTGGCGAAGGCCGCGGGGCCGCTGTTCGATGCCATCTTCCAGCATGTGGAAAACCCGCCGGCCACTCCGGTGGCCAAGAACACAGATGCCTTCGTCGAATGGACCGCGGAGCATCTTCTCCAGGCGGCGACTCTCTTCAGCGCATACCCAGACGTGACCGCCAAGGAGATTAAGGCCCTGGCGACTGCCGCAGGTGTCACTGGCACTGGCAAAGAACTCCCATTCTTGGTGATCCTTCCGATCAAATCACGCCTTGCGTACATGGAGGTGCAACTGCTCCTGCGCGCGAGGGCGCACAGGACGCAGAAAGATCTAGCCACGGTCGGCACACCTCACTTTGCCCAATTCGTGCCGCTGGGAAACAACCGGGTTGGTTTTTTTACGGTGTATGACGGCTCATTCGACCAGTATATTGCCGATTTCACGAAATACATCGGACCGGTCTTCGATTTGGTATTTAAATTCACTAAGGATCCGCCACCATCACCCTGTAGAAAGCACGTTCAGGAGTTCATTGACTTTGCGGCGGGAGCAAACCGCACACCTATCGGGTTTTACGAAGCATACCCAGGCCTATCGGTCCAGGACATTCACGCCCTGATCGCGGATCGCAAGGCAGAATCCGCCTCTGCTTGATTGGCAGGAGCAGGAGACACGAAGTGAGCCAGGACGACAAGACTCAGGCGCCGGTGGCCAAGGAAAGCGGCGGACTACTTGATCGCATCTTTGGGCGGGGCGAACACACAACCTCCCAGGCTGAATCCCACTCGGGACCAAAGAAGAAGAGCACTCTCGAACTTGCTGATATCCAGGGCTTCATTCTCCGCGGCTACAGAATGCCGATGGTGCGGCATTTCTTACTGGCCGTCGGCGCACCCGCGGCGGCACGCAAACTCCTTGGGCGGTTCGTCAGCGGCGACGAATCCGACGCTCCGCAAATCACCACCGCGGAAGACTGGCACGTCGGATTCGAACCGGGCCCTGGCGACAATCTCTCCGACGCTCCGCGCCGCAAACCCGATTACTGCCTCAACGTCGGAATTACCTGGCCCGGGCTAATCGCACTGGAGATCAAAGATCGCGTCCCCACGGTTTCTTTCAAATCCTTCGGCGCATTCACACAAGGCGCCGCAGGACGCGCGAAATTGGTGGGAGATACGGGAGCCAGCGCGCCGGAGAACTGGGTCGCTTCCTTTGGGAAGGGAAGCGATCACGTTCTCGTGACACTCCACGCCATCAGCCCGGCCGCGATGAAGAGCTACAGCGATCGGCTCACTACTCTATTTGCGGAGGGGAGCGCGTTTCGCGAGATCTGGCGTACCGATGGAATGGCGTGGATCGAAATGCAGGATGGCAAGCCCACCTTCACTTCCAAGGTTCCCTTCGGCTACACCGACGGCATCAGCATGACTACCATTCGTGGCGGTCCAGAAAAATATCACCCCGATCATCAGCAACCGTGCGAACCGTGGCTGTTCGTCTTCCAGGACGAGGCTGAGAATTACTTTGTGCCGGAGCCCAAAGAGCTTGGCCTGAACGGCAGCTTTGCCGTCTTCAAGATGATCGAGACAGATGTCGTGGGATTCGAAAAGTTCCTGCAATCAAACAAAGACAAAATCGATCCCGAACTGCTTGCCGCCAAAATTTGTGGACGATGGCGCAACGGCGTTCCACTTGCTTTATCGCCGGAAACAGACAGTCCTCCGGGCGGGATTGCTGTCGAAAAGCTGAACGACTATGAATATGTCAACGCGGATGGGTCGGGCGATCCGAAGGGATTGCGTTGTCCCGTCGGCGCGCATATGCGCCGCATAAATCCCCGCGGCCAGCCAGTCACCGGTCAGGGGCAACCAGGTGGGAGCAATAATACTCACCGCTTGATCCGCCGCGGCATGCCTTACGGCCCGAACTATGATCCGAAACAGCCCTACGATGGAATTGAGCGCGGGCTCTTGGGCTATTTCATTAACTCAAGCATCGAGAATCAATACGAATTTGTGCTCGGCCACTGGGTAAATGACAGTGAGTTTGCTGGTGCCGTTCGGCTGAACCCGAAATCAAAAGACCCAATGATTGGTACGCAGGATCCAACGGAAAGCATTTTCGTGATTCCTCAGGCGAATGGTGCCCCACCAATCAAGGTCACGGGGTTCTCAACGTTTGTCACGACGAAAGCAGCCGCTTATTGTTTTTTGCCAAGCATCACCGCAATCAAATTCATCTCCCAATTGGGATGAATTGCAAGGAGAAACCGGATCCATGCTCTTCCTGACCAGAATGTTCGGCGTCACCGGAAGCGACGCTGAGCGCGACCTCGGCGCGGAGCAAGCCTGCATCGAAGAAATCACCCAAAAAGTTCTTCTGCTTCAATCAAAGGCTGCCAAGGAACAACATCGTTCCCTCGGTCGCGGAACTCATGTGAAGGGCACCTCTGCCCGCGCCCAATTCGAAGTACTTGACGTCACCGCCGGACGGGACCGCAGCCTGGGCACAAGGCTCGCAAAGGGAATTTTCGTGACGCCGGGCGTATATCCCGCAATTGTGCGCTTTGGAAACGCGGATCCGAAAGTGAACTCTGATTTCAAACCAGACGTCCGGTCTTTGTCGTTCGCCGTCGACCTTACTAGAGACGGCTCCACAGTTCCTGTAGCAAAGATTACTCGACAGGATTTCTCGCTGCAAAATACGTCCACCCTGCCGATTAACGACGTTCGTGCCTTTCTGGCCACAATGAATCTGCTCACCGCTTCGAACCCCGCCGTCGGCCTGTGGTCCCTACCCTTCAAAGATAAATTGCGAGTACTGAGAACTCTCACCCTGGTGCAGATCCAGGCACACCAGAAAATCAAACCGTATCAGCAATTGCGCTATGGGAGCAACGTACCCTTTCGTCACGGACCAAACGATGTGGTGAAGTTTTCAGCCACGCCGCTTCCGGACAATCCCGCTCGTCCTCTTCAGCGGAGTAACCAGAACGCCCTCCAGGACGAACTGGTCCGCCATCTCAAGGAGGATGGCAGGATGAGCAGCTTCGACTTTGGAATCCAATTTCTCGATGCAGAGAAGATGACTTACTGGGGCAAGCACCATGACCGCAATTTCTGGACCGAAAACGCGAGTATCGAATGGAGCGAAGCTGATGCCCCTTTTCACACAGTCGCGAGGCTCACACTTGTCTCGAATTCGCAGATTCTGCTCGACGCCGGCGAAGCAGCTTATTTCGATGTCACCGGAAACTCCACCCCCGACAGCTTGCCCGTAGGCAGCATCAATCGCGCCCGCCAACAGGGCGAAGTGGCCAGCCGAAAAGCGCGCCTGCAAAGTGGCAGCAGTTCGAAAGCACAATCCGCTGGGTAATGCTTGCGCTGATCAAAGCCAGCCAACGGCAGGCGCCCCAGTAAAGTTGGCAGGGCTGCGCTCTGGATTGCAGCAGGCCGGGGAACCACTCTCGTCTTACTCTCCGTGCCACTTGTCAAACGCTACGGGTTTGCCTATCCATGTGCAAATGAGTCGGCGAATACCTGTATGACAGAATTTGGAAAATCCAGCGGAACCGCCCAAAGCCGTGGCGAACTTCGCTCGACGCCTATATGCTGGAAAAGCATTTCCGCGCTGAGAGGACCAGGTATGAACGCGAAGACCATTGTTTTATGTTGCGCACTTTTTCTGGCCACGCCGCTGTTTGCGCGCGAAAAAAGCGACGTCATTATCATGAAGAATGGTGACCGCGTCACGTGCGAGATTAAGGGCCTCAACGGGGATACTCTCTACATCAGCGTCGACTACATCCTCAGCACTCTCTCCGTGGATTGGTCCAAGGTAGACCATGTTGAGAGCAAGCAGCTATTCATCGTCAAGACTCAAGATGGCGTGGTCCACTCCGGCACACTCTCCACTCCCGAGTCTCCGGAAGGACGTCCCATTCAGATCGAAGTGCTGGAACTTCCGGACACCAAGGTAGAGCTCGACAAGAGTCAGATCATCAAAATGGATCAAACTTCCGACAATTTTTGGCATCGCTTCAACGGTGATATCGGCATGGGCACGACCTACAACAAGGGCAACCAGTCCACGCAATACAATTTAAGTTCTTCCATCAACTATCCCCAAGAGCGATGGTCCGCCGGCGTCAGCTACAATTCAACCTTGTCTACCAGCACGCGCGACACACCGGCGACGCGAAATGAGGTCTCCCTGCTGGGGCAACGCCTGCTGCGCTGGAACAATTGGTACTACACGGGACTTGTCGATTTCCTGCAGAGCTCGGAGCAGGGAATTCGACTCCAGACCACTATTGGAGGCGGAATCGGGCGGTACTTGGTGAACAATAACCATGCTTCGATCACTTTGTTTGGCGGGCTAGCTTGGCAGCGAATTAACTACCAGCAGAAAATTTTGCCCGCCACGACTCAGAATGTCGCTTCCGCTCTGGTCGGCAGCCAGATAAGACTTTTCTACTTTAACAGGACAACTCTTTCGCTTGGCGCGTATCTCCTTCCTGCGATGTCAGAGCCCGGCCGGGTCCATTTCAATCTCAACACTTCCTATTACGTTAAATTGTGGAGCAACCTCAAATGGAACATTTCCTTCTACGGCAACTGGGACAATCGTCCGCCACCGGGTTTCTCCGGAAGCGACTACGGCACCAGCTCCGGTGTGACCTGGACATTTGGGAATCACTAAGCGCAGCTCAGAGTGTGTCAGGGCGTCTTGAGATAAATGTTGCCGATGTTATGCTCGCGCAGCATGGTGTTGAATGCCGCCAGATCTTTCCCCACCAATTGCTGGAAGTCCGCCGCTGCTTTCTCGCCCCGCTGCTTCAACTCCTCCTGCACGGCCGTCTGCTGCGTCGTGGGTGGAAAATCCGCACTACTGTCGAGCTGGTTGAACAGGTAGCTGACCTTCTGCAGCAGCATCGGCGCCCAGCGGCAGTCGTCCTGCCCCCGGCCAGTGAGCTTGAGCTGCAGTAGCGTTCTCTCGATTCCCGCGAGCTGCTCCCCGAGGTCGTCCGCGGTTTTGCGCAGCGGTTTCGAAGCGTCGTCGGTGCCCAGCTCCTTCCCCAGCGCAACGAGCTGCGCGCGCAGCGACTCGATCTGATTCACCGTGGCCGACATGGCGTTCAGCTCGGCATACAGCGCGGTCTGCACGCGCGTTTGCGCCTGGATGTCGGTTTCCGTGCCTGCCGTATGCGGATCCTTCAGCACGGTCAGCTTCTGCGTGAATTTCTCTTCACCCACGCTGAGCGTGATGGAGTACGTTCCCGGCAGCGCCAGCACCGCCAGGCGCGTCATGGCCGGAGGCTTGCGCCAGCCTTCCGGCCCAAATGGAACATCCGGCGCGTAGAGCGGCGTGGTCCTCAAATGAATTTGCGTGCTGCGCTCCGAACGCAGGTCCCACCACACGCGGTTAATGCCCGCCTTGGCTTCGCAAGGCGGAGGCTCGACTTCGCTATACTCCTCTTCCGCGCTGGGCTTTTTGGCCTCAGCGGCGCCAGGTTTGGGAGCGCGGCATTCGATCTCCCGCACTTTCCTGCCGCTGCCATCCGTAATCGTAAGTTTGGCCACGTCCTTCTCTCCTAGGTTGGCCTTGAGATAGAAATTGATGGATGCGCCATACGGCGGATTTTTTCCCGTCGTTGGGTCGTATTCGATCGCCGCCGGTTGCGTCACCTCCTTGAAGCGATACGCATCGCGCGGCACAAACAGATGCGCCTTGGCTGCGCCGACCTCTGGCGTTAACTGTTCCAGCGCGGTAATGTCGTCCAGGATCCAGAAGCCGCGTCCGTAAGTAGCCACTGCCAGATCGTGAAACCTTTCTTGAACCGTCAGCCAGTAGACCGGCGCGTGCGGCAAGCCGGACTGCAGCGGCTGCCAATTCTTCCCGTCGTCAAAGGAAACATACAGCCCGCCCTCCGTTCCCAGATACAACAGCCCCTTGCGCACAGAATCTTCCCGCACGCAGTGCGCATAGCTCAGCATGCTGTGCGGAATCCCGGCGGTAATCAACGTCCAGGTTTTTCCGTAGTCCGCGGTCTTGTAAACAAAGGGATCGCGAAAGTTCACCTGATGGCCGTCGACGGTCAAGTACGCCGTGCCCGCGTCGTAGCGCGAGGCTTCGATGTTGTCCACCGTGCCCCACTCCGGGAAGTTCGGGAGATTTTTCGTGATATTACTCCAGTTTTTTCCGCCGTCGCGCGTCACCTGCACCTGTCCGTCGTTGGTGCCCGCCCAGATCAGCCCCGCCTCTTTTGGCGACTCCGTCAGCGCGAAAATCACACCGGCATATTCCACGCCGATGTTGTCTGGCGTGAGTCCGCCCGAAATCTGCTGCCGGCTCTTGTCGTTGCGCGTCAGGTCGGGACTGATGATCTGCCAGCTATTGCCGCCATCGGTCGTGACGTGCACAAACTGACTTCCCACATACACCTTGTTGTGGTCGTGGGGAGAAATGGCGATGGGGAATTCCCAGTTGAACCGATACTTCACCTCCGCCGCCGGTGCGCCTGCCACATAATCAGGCCACACTTCCACCTCGCGGTCCTGGTGCGTGCGCTCGTCGTAGCGCGTGACCGTTCCGCCAATGCTTCCCGATCCCGTGCCCGTCGACCAGATAATGTTGTTGTCCACAGGATCCGGCACGGCGAAGCCGCTTTCGCCTCCCGCCACCGGGTGCCACGCGCCGCGCGGGATGCTGTTGCCGTAGAAGCCGCCAAACTGCAGGCTGTTGCTCGGGCCGCGCCATGACGGGCCGTCCTGCCGGTTGCCGTAAACAAAGTAGGGAATCTGGTCGTCCACGGTCACGTGATAGATCTGCGCGATCGGCAGGTTCACGTGGTTCCAGTTGGTCCCACGATCCAAGGAAATATTCACGCCGCCATCGTTGACTACCGCCATGCGATCCCCGTTGGTGGGATCGATCCACATCTCGTGATTGTCGCCACCGGGATCGGCGGGCATCTTGGTCAGCGTATGGCCGCCGTCGAGCGTCCGCGAAAACGACGCTGAGAAGAAAAATACCTCGTTCTCGTTGTCCGGTGCAATCTCCGTGCGCGTGTAATAGTGCGTGCGCCCGCGAAGCTGCCGGTCGGAGTTGACCATCTCCCAGTTCCCGCCGCCGTCGTCGGAACGCCACAGTTGCCCCAGTTGCCCTGGGCTGTTCGGCTGAGGAACGCCGTCCCCTGTTTCTATTTCCGCGTATACGCGATTCGAATCTTTCTTGGCCACGCGCACGGCAATTCGGCCCACCGGAGAATGCGGCAGCCCATGACCTTCCAACCGCTTCCACGTGACGCCGCCGTCTGTCGACTTGAACAAGCCGCTGCCCGGCCCGCCGCTGGTGCGGCCCCAGGTGTGAATTTCGATCTGCCACATGCCCGCAAAAAGAATTCGGGAATTGTTGGGATCCATTCCCATGTCGGAACAACCGGTGTTCTCGTCAACGAAAAGCACTTTCTCCCAGGTCTTTCCGCCGTCCGTGGTTCGGAACACGCCGCGCTCCGGCTGCGGCCCGTAGGCGTGCCCCAGCGCGCACGCCAGCACCACGTCCGCATTGCGCGGATCAATCTCCACGCGGCCGATGCGGCCTGCCTTCTCCAATCCCATCAACGACCAGGTCTTGCCCGCGTCCAGCGATTTGTAAATCCCTTGCCCCACGGAGATGTGGCTGCGGATGAACGATTCGCCGGTTCCCGCCCACACGATGTTCGGATCGCTCGCCGCCACTGCCAGTGAACCGATGGATGCCACCGGCTCCGAGTCGAAAATGGGATTCCAGTGAATGCCCCCGTCCGTGCTTTTGAAAATTCCGCCGGATGCCGCGCCCACATACCAGATATTTGGTTTTCCCGGCACTCCCGCGACAGATGTTGCGCGGTTGCCTTCCGGGCCGATGTAGCGATACTTCAGCTGCCCGTAGACGTCAGGACTGATGGGTGGCTGCTGCGCCTGCAACAAACAAGGAGCAGCCAGCAGCGCCGCTGCGATCATGACGGTGTATTTCGCTACAACGAATCTCGCACGCTTCAACATAGTGAGCCTCTCCGATGCAAATGAATTTGGGATGCGCGGATGATACAGGTGGAGCAACAGCAGGTCAACGTCGGTGCGCCGCCGGGGTTGATGAGCGCCCCGTGAAACACCCGCGAGAATAACGTCTCCCTTTGCCAACTCAGGCGTGAAGAAAAAATAGATTACGGTTCCGAATCATCCGAGTCATCGGACGCGGACGCATTGGCAGGCGCGTGGGCGGAAAGAATGGCTTGCCAATTCAATATGGCATTCCAGACGAGACGGTGATCGCCGCGATTCATGTCGCGGTGAAAAGGATTGAAGTTGAACGAGACGACATGACCGCGGCCGACTGGCATGTCGAGAATGGCAGGGCGGCGCAAAAGATTTTCTTCGCCCCAGGCCTGGCCGCTGATGACAAAGGGAGCGCCTGCCGAGTCGCCCCATTCGAGGACGATGCCGGAGCGGTCTTCGGGGCCATCGAGACAGGTGGTGCAATAGGCCATGCGCAGCCATGCGCGGGGTGCGCTGTAGAGCGGAAAGTTCTGGCGGAAGACATGAGTGTGTGCCGGGTAGCCATAGGCGATCGGGTGATCCGGGCGCGCGAAGGTGACGCGCACGTGCGCGCCGGGGGTGCGTGTGACGGAATTCTGCGCCGCTGCGGCTGAAGCCGAACCACCGCCCGCGGTGCTGCGCGGCACGCCGCCGGCGACGGATCGCACACCACGCACAAGTCCACCGTTGAGCGCGAGCATGGAGCCGCTGCCCAGGGTTACCAGGAGGCCGCCGCAGTCCACAAAGCGTTGTATTTCCGCGAGGCCTGCGAAGCCGATTCCGCCGGTGATGTCGTCGGATTCGGCGGGCGTGCCAAAGCTGGGAGTCTGCGGCGTTTTCTTGAAGGGCATGGGGCTCCAGCGCTTGGGCAGGCCTTCGATTTGTTCGGCGAGTTCGAGATCGACGTGGCCGTAGAGAAGCACGTCGAAGTGGTCACGAAGACGACCGGCGCGAATGTCTTCGTCACGAACATAGAGGTAGGGAACGCGGCGCTGATCGAGGATGTAGCGGATCCAGCCGATGGAGTCGGTGTCCGCCCAGGGGACCCAAAGGCCGATGCGCGGGACGGTGGCAGCGTGATGCGAAACGGTGGGCGTGGTCGGAGCGCTGACGAAATCTAATCCGAATTCGGTGGCCACAGAATGAAGCGCGCCGGCGAGGCCGTCCTTGGCCGGCAGAATCCAGGAGCCGGCGGGAAACTCGACGCCGCCCACGCGGAACGGGCGCTCCGCGATTTGAACATCGAAGGATGCGAGGCGGTAACGAGCGGCGAAGAGACTTTCCTGGCCAGTGTCTTTCAGCAGGAAGACGGGGCCTGCGCCAGACACGGTGCCCGCCGGTTGTGGCGTCTCCTTCAGCGGCGTGAGTGCGGCGGTTCGAATGGAGGCATCCGCAGTGGGAATGGCGGTCAGATGAAAATTTGAGGGAAATTCCCAGGAAACATCATCGTAGGGTTCGCCTTTGTCTTTAGGAAAAACTTGAGGGGAGAGCAGATCAACGGCGTAATTGCGATAGGGCTGGTCGAGACGGACGACGTAGGTGCCTGCTGGGAAGTTGCCCTCTTTGAGAGCGATGGCGTTCTGTGCGCGCGCGACTTCGATGCGTTGAGAGAGCAGGCGGCCCACCATGTCGGCGACGCGTTTGCGATCTCCCTGATCTTCCGGGATGACATAGGCGTAAGGAGGTTCGTCGAGCCCCTTGCGCCAGGAGTCCCAGCCTTTCTTGTAGAAATTGCGAAGCATCTCTTTGGAATTGCGCGCGGCAAAATCGAGCGCGGCAAGCGCGCCGGTTTCGTTGTAGTTGAGGTTGTCGCGCTCGGACCAGTCAAATTCGGCGGGAGGAGGATCGGGGCGATACCACTCCATGGAGGTTTGCGAGGGGCGGAGCTTGTAATGCAGGGTTTCGGCCGTGCCGTTGCCCAGAGTTTCGTAGCCGCGACCGATGCTGTTGTGATTCATGGCCACGGAATCGAGATAGAGATGGCTGAAGGCTTCGCCGAAATTCCAGGTAGAAACGCCGGGCATTCCGAGGGCCGTCATGGTTTGGACTTCGTGAAAACTGAGCTCGAGAAATTCGGTATAGGTGATGGGATCGATGTTGGGATTGTAAGGACCCGTGCCGTTCCAGGTCATCAGGAGCGGCGAGCCTTCGTGGAGATCGTGGACTACAGTGGGATGCCATTCGTGAAACATGCGGTGAACGGCCTTGGTGGTTTCGTGAGTTTGCTGATGGGTGTCGCGATTGATGTCCACGAAAGCGTACTTGGACCAGTACGGCGGAGACTCACGGGGCATGGTGGCGCGATCGGTCTTGCCCTTGAGGTAGCGATAGAACCATTCGACCATTTTGTCTCGGCCATCGGGATTCGAAACGGGATTGATCAGCACGATGAGTTGCTCGCGGACGCGGCGGATGTTGGGCTGGTCGGAGACCGCCAGGCGATAAGCGAGTTCGAGGACGGCTTCCGCGGAGCCGGTTTCATCGGCGTGCAAGCCTGCGTTGAAATAATAAATCGGGCGCGAAGTGGCGATGAGCGCTTCGGCAGCGGTGGGCGAGGTGGTGCGAGGGTCGGCGAGCGAGGCGGTGGCGGCTTTGAGGCGGTCGAGGTCGCGGATCCCGGCTTCGTCGGCCACGGCGAGCATCAGGATTTCGCGGCCCTCTTCGCTGCGGCCGATGGAAAAAACGCGGACCCGAGGTGAAGCGGCAGCTAACGCGCGGCAGTAGTCATGCGCTTTGGCAGTGTCTACGAATTCACCGGGGGCGCCGAGGATGCGGCCGAAAAAAGTTACTGGCGAGGGAACGCTGCGTGATTGCGGAAGATAAGAAACCCAAGGTGATAGGAAACGCGGATCGCCGGTAGCCTTGGCAATGGCTTCGACGGAGCCCGGTTCGGGGGTGTCGGGGGCGGCCGAGTCGGATGAGAGCCCTGCAGTTACTAACGTGCTTAGGAAGGCCGCGATGCCCACTAGCCATCGAATCATAGCCCGTCTCCGCTTGGAAGAATTTGCTTCTCTTTGAGCGAGCGAAGTGTATCACGGGCAGCCGGAGGCCTACGAAGTCGCCAGGCTTCAAAGGAGGCGTGAAAGAAGGCAGCTGTTTGTAGGTTATGTGGAAACGAGGAGGTGAGGCGAACGCCGATTAAAATCAGAGCGATCGAGAAGCAGAGAAGTTGTCGAAAACGCGGGCTGTGATACGCTCGATGCTATGCGGATCTTTTTTGTCCTCCTCTGCTGCCTTTTGGCTGCTGGTGCCATCGCCGCCCACGGGGCCGAACCCGACAAGGTATCCCGTCCGGGCGTTTTTCTCATTACTATCGATACTCTGCGTGCCGACCACGTTCACTGCTATGGGTACGACCGAATTCGAACTCCCGCGCTCGATCTGCTGGCAAAGCAGGGAATCCGCTTCACCCAAGCATTCACACCCAGCCCCATCACGAATAGCTCGCACGCGAGCATCATGACCGGGCTTTTGCCTAGCTCTCACGGAGTCAGCGACTTTGGTGTCCCTTTGGCGGCTATTTATCCTACCCTGGCAGAATTACTCGCGAAGGGTGGCTACCGCACTGCGGCATTGATAGGCTCCGTGATCCTCGACAGCAAGAATCTCGCGCCCGGTCTCGATCGTGGCTTCGAGTTCTACGATAACTTCCCAGAACGCATAACAACTAAGTCCCGGTGGGGACGCCTCGAGCGACGCGGTATGGAAGTTGAGCAACGCGCAGAATCGTGGCTAAACGCGCACCCGGCTGGTGCACACTTCGTTTGGGTGCACTTCTACGATCCCCACGATCCGTACGAGCCGCCTCCGCCGTATTCCGCACTTTACAAAGACCGGCTCTACGACGGAGAAATTGCCTACGCGGATTCAGTGTTGGCTCACTTCCTTGCTTATCTGAAGAAGCAGGGCTGGTATGAGGGAGCATTGATCGTTGTGGTAGGGGACCACGGTGAAGGGCTCGGGGAGCATCACGAGGATACTCACGGCGTTTTTCTTTACGATTCCACGACCCACGTTCCGCTAATTGTGAAGCTGCCAAATGAACGCGAAGCGGGAAAGACGGTTACGGCGCAGGTCCGCACGACAGATATCATGCCTACGATCCTGAGCCTGCTTGGCATTGCCGCTCCGCCAAGTTTGGATGGCGATTCCCTAGAGCCATTCCTTACCGGTAGCGAGGCGACTCCGCGGACCGTTTTTGGTGAAACCGATTATCCGCTGCGGTTTGGATGGGCTCCGCTGCGATCGGTTCGAACGGAAGGCTTCAAGTTTATCGAAGCGCCAAAGCCTGAGCTCTACGATCTCAAAGCCGACCCCGCGGAATCGCTTAACCATTACGAGCCCTGGGATGGAACAGTTCAGAGGCTGCGAAGAACACTAGCGGAGTTAAGCGCCAAATCCCCAACGACTGGAAAAACTTCGTCCGCAACTGTCTCCGCGAGCACCATCGATGAACTGCACGCCCTCGGGTATTTGGGCTCAGCCGACGCTCGCAGCGCTACGGATGTTCCCGAACCCTCGTTGTTGCCCGATCCCAAGGACAAGATTGAGGAGCAGAATTTACTGCACGCCGCGATGATGGCGTCAGAGGACGGAGAGCCAGATAAGGCTCGAGTGGCTTTGGAGAAGGTGCTCCAATTGGACGAATCCTCTGCGATCGCTCTGACACAACTGGGCCGGTTGGAAATGGCTTCAGGGAATTACGCCAAAGCCGCTGGCGATCTGCGACGGGCGCTAGTGGTGCGCCCAAACGATGCGACGGATGCGCTCGAATATGGCCGGGCGCTGGAATTGAGCGGCGATCTTCCCGGCGCGCGAGACGCCCTACAGGCGAGCTTGAGGTTGAATCCGCAACAATTTGCAGCGCGGCTCGCACTAGGGCGAGTTTATCTCCATTTGAACGATTTGAATGCGGCGGAAGACCAATTCGAATCCGCGGTACTTTTGGAACCCGGAAGTTCAGAAGCACAAATCGAGCTTGCGAAGGCCCTGATCCGCCAGAAAAAGTTTGCCGATGCCGTGGAGCTGCTGGAGCTAGTTGCCGGAGCTTCGAACCGCGATCCAGAAACGTTTGAGTTGCTCGCACAGGCCTACATCGGCGCCGGGCGGCGGCAAGACGCGCAGAGCGCGGAATTGCGGGCTAAAGCACTGCAAAAATCGAATCGCCCGCAGTGAGCGGCCGGCCGATAGGATCAATACAAGATCTGCTGTCTCGCGGGAAGATTCAAACGAGTTACTGTTTCGCCGCCACTTTATTGTTGGCGTTCTCGAAGATTTCAGTCAAGATGCGGCCCCGCATCTGCTTTGGCTGCTCGATCCCATAGATGTACAAGAGAGTGGGCGCCACGTCATACACGCTGGCTCCCAGACCCATCAGCCGTAAATCATGCTTGATACCCGGGCCCATGGCGAAGAACGAGCCGGGGACGTCATCGCCATCGGCAAAGTCGTGTTTGGCGATCACCGGCGTCGTTTTTTCGTGATCCATGTGCGCGTGCGGATCTTTCTCCTCAAACTCTCGCAGGGGCTTGATGCCGTGGTCGGAGAAAATAATCAAATAGGTGTTCTCATCCACATGCTTCAGGATCGAGCCTAGCACTTGGTCGAAAGCCACATACTGGTTCGGAAACGCATCCTGCCGCACGTTATTGATGCTCGCATTGTAGCCAACATTGAACGGCGTGATGGGATAGAGCCAGTGCCCGGTGCGGTCCTCGCACGATTGCGCCAGGAAGGTGAACTCCGTGGGGTGCGTCGTCAGCAAATAATCGAACAGCTTGGTCTGCTGGTCGCGAATGACCTGCACCTTACCAAGCCATTTGTCTATGTATTCTGCTTCGTGGCCTTTGAGGTCTGCTGCCGCCGGCATCCGCTCGCAATCAATATAGAAATCGCCGACATTTTTCAGCAGCTCGGGTTGCAAACTCTTCGGATATACGGCGTCGCCGCCCATCACTTCGCTCAGCTTGGGCGCGCACAGCACGCCGTCTTCGCAGTTCTTGCCGCGCGTCAGCATGCCGCTGATCATGTATCCGTTTACGGGCATGACGGGGAACGTCGCCGGGACATTGGCCATTCCCACGGTAATCCCGCTTTTCGATAGCATCGACCAGACAGGCTCTTCCTTCAGCATGTTGGTATTGGCGGTGATCCCGCCGACTATAAAACCTGTAACACCATGCTCTTCCGGATCCGTGCTGGTGAACAGCGTGCTGTACACTCGCGGGCAATTGGGGGCGGAAACGGTGCGAAGTTTTCCGTAGGCGCCTTTTTGGATTACGCTTGCCAAATTAGGCATCTGGCCCTTCAGCAGGAGCGGACGGATCATGTCCAACTCCATGCCGTTCACGCCGATGACGATCACGCGCGGTTTCGGCTTGGGAGCGCTCTGTTGTTGAGCGACTGCAGGAACGGCTAACAGAAGCATGGATAGCAACAAGGAAAGTTTTCTGGAAACCATTGGACACTCCTGAGTATTAAAACGAAGTATATAGCCCCGATTTGCGAGTGTCCAGCAACGGCCTGGGACGCTGCGCGGTGTGTTCCACCGGGATTTTATCTCCTCCCTATGTTTCTCGTAAGTGTTGTTTCTAAAGGAGTTAGCGTTAGCGTAAGTAGTTTAGAATGAACACTTGCGGGCAGCCTGCAAGTGTTCATTCTACAGAAGTTAGGTCACGGGAGAATCGTACGACTCCGAGCACGGGTGACGTGGATACCCAAAAGGTAGAGTAACAGAGAAGTATGAAAGTGCAAAGGAATCCTATGGTGTCCGCATGCTTTACGCATTGGGAGCTTTTAGCCGGGCCGCCTCGGCGCGCTCGCGTGCGGCATCCTCGACGCGGCCCAGCTTCTCGTAATCGTCCGCCAGGAAGGAATGCGCCTCGCGGGAATCCGTTTGTACCGCCGCGGCCTTTTCCAGGTAGGGCAGGGCCTCGGCGAAAGTGCCGTTCAGAAACAGCATGCGCCCGAGAAGCAGATTTGCGCGGTAATGGTCCGGCTCTCCCTGGAGGACGACGAGCAGGTTTTTGGCAGCTTCCTCAGGCCGTCCAGTACGGGCATAAATGGAGGCCAAGGAGTAGCGGGCGTCGCTCCAATCGGGCCGGTTTTCCACCAAAATTTCGAAATGCGCGGCAGCGGTCTTCAGTTCACCGGTTTCGTACAGGCAGATGGCCAGCTCGTACTGCGCCATCAGCGCATCCGGCCGCAGTTCGACGGCTTTGCGCAGGGGAGGGATGGCTTTGGCAAAGTTGCCCTTCCGCGAGTAGGCGATGCCCAGGTAATACTGCGCCGCCTGGATTTGCGGGTCTTTGGCCACCACTTTCAGGAGCAGCGGAATGACGGTGGCTTCCTTTCCCTCTTCGATGGCCAGGCTGGCATCGTGCATATCATTGGCCACATCGATGCGGTCCTTGGGGTCGATTCTTGTGGGCGAGCCGCTCTTTCCAGAGGGCACGTAGCCGAGCGCGGAGAGCTTCTCCCTGCTCTTATCGTCGAGCGCCTCCTGCAAGGCCTGAGGTGCCCCGGTGCTGATGTGCTTCACGAAAGTATCCAACTGGATGGCGAGGCGCACCGCGGCGGCGTGGTTGTCCGGATAGACGTTTAACTTCTCGCCGGGGTCTGAGGCCAGATCGTAGAACTCGGGCGATGGCGCGCGCACGTAAAGCTGGTTCCCGGTGCGCAGGGAAACAAGCGCACTCCACCCGAACGAGCGTTCGGAGTGGTCGCCGGTGGCAAATGAAGGACGGTTTTCAGGGTGCGGGTTTCCAATCAGAGGGAGGAGCGAATGGCCCTGCATGGAGGGAGGCGGCGTCTGCCCCAGCGCTTCGAGAACGGTTGGCGCCAGATCCACCAGGCTCGCCGTGGCATGGACGCGCTGGCCGTCAAGACGATTGCCGGGAAGTTTGAGGAGCAGGGGCACGTGGATGGTTGAATCGTAAAGAAAAATGCTGTGGGTCAGTTCGCCGTGCTCGCCCAGGGATTCGCCGTGATCGGCGGCCACGGCGATCAGTGTATTGTCATACAGCCCCTGGCTCCGCAAATAGTCGAGCAGCTTCCCAACAGTGGCATCCACATAGGCGATCCCCCCGTTGTAAGGGGCGTTCGGAAACCGGCTGCGGAACGGTTCGGGTGGATTGTAGGGGTCGTGCGCATCCCACAAGTGAAACCACAGGAAAAACGGATGTCCCTTCTGTTGGCCGAGCCATTCGAGCACGTGTCCCAGGGTGACCTCGCCGCGGCGCTGCATCGAAGCCTCGCGGCGCTCCCCGGTTTTCTGACGGTGAAAGCCTGCGTCGTAGACATCAAAGCCGCGCTCGAATCCGGAGGCAAAACCGTTTTTCGGGTCGAGGATGATGCTGCCGACGAAGGCCCCCGTTTGGTAGCCCTGGGCGTGAAGAATGTCGGGCAGAAAAGGGACGCTTGGAGGCAGGCGATCGCCGAAGTTGCGGATGCCGTGGTACTGCGGAAAAGTCCCGGTGAGTATAGTCGCGTGAGAGACCGGCGTAATGGGCGCCTGGGAGTAGGCATGTTCGAACACCACGCCCTGACTGGCCAGCGCATCCAGTTGCGGCGTCAAACCAAGCTTTGAGCCGAGAAAGCCCATGCGGTCAGCTCGGACCGTATCCAATGTGATCAGGATAACATTGGGCTGGTCTGCGGCTGCCGCGGGGAGCGCGGGCAACAGAACGAAGAGGCAAAGGATGCAAGCGCGCCGCATAAGAGAAAAGGGAGTCTGCATTGTAGCAGACTCCCTTTTCGGAACCAAAACCTGGAGCCGAAGATCAGAAAATGATCTTCCCCCCGATCTGCATAGCGCGCGCGCCGCCTTGAGATAGGAATGGGTTGCCGGCGGCGATATCCGGTGTCTGCGAGTACTTGGAGAAGCTGCTGTTCCCGATGTTGTTGCTGCTCGGGGTCGGATTGAAGTTAGGATGGTTCAACAGGTTGAAGATCTCAAAGCGGAGCTGTAGGCTCATCCTTTCCGTGATCTTGGTGGTCTTATTGAGGTTAAAATCCCACTGCCTGAATCCCGGTCCGCGGAAAGAGTTGCGGCCGCAGGTCCCGATGGTGTTTTCGGCCGGATCGGAAAATATCGCAGACGCATTCGTAATGGTAGGGCTGTTGGGGTCTCTGAACTGATAAACAGGTTTTACTCCCGAACAGTCTGCCCTCTGGTAAACCAGGTCCTGGCCGGACTGGTCGCCGCCGGAGCTTATCAACGGGGTAAAGGGACGCCCAGTCAGAGCCGTCACCACAGACCCGGTCTGCCAACCCTCTCCAAAGCGTCCTGCGGCGCGCCAGCGAGGAAAGTCATAGACCACGCCGACATTGAAGTTCAGCCGGACATCCGTGTCGCACGGGCCCTGGTTGCTGCTGGCATTATAAGGATTCTCCTCGATCGGAACCGTAGACCCACCGCCGCGATTCACGGAATTGGTATCAATACAGTTCGACCAGGTGAAGTTCACCATGGTGTTGAGCCCATGCCAATCGCGCTGGCGGTAGGTCACCTGCAAGGCATTGTAGCGGGAGTACCCGTCGTTGGTTAATTGCATGATGTAATTGAAGTTGGGCGCGCCATTCAACTGGTACACGGAATCAAACGGCCGGCTGCAATTGAGTTTCGTGGTGTTCGTTGGACTACCGGCTGGCCCTGTCTGCTGGCCAGCATTGTTGGAATCCCAACAGCCAATGGGGCGGTTATTCAGGCTGCGCTCCAGAAGACTATCTGTTCCGTGAGCGCCAAGGTAGGTCACGGTGATGGCGTTGTTTCTGAATAGCTCGTGCTGAATCGTGGCGTTGTAATACTGGATTCTTGGCGTCTTCAAATTCGGAACGGTTCCGAAAATGTTAAACGGCGGTGTGCCCGTTGGATTGGCGCCAAAGGTTTGGAAACAACCCACAGTTCCCGCGCTCGCACACGTACCTGTAGCTCCGCTGCCCGCTTGCGGACCGATGCAGACCCAGTCTGGCGAAGCGGTATTGGTTGCAGGGTTGTAGCACGTGTTGGGCCCAAAGGCTTGGAAGAGATTTGCGAGGCCCGATAGACATTTCCCTGTCTTGGGGTCGAAGACGCCCGACGGACAGCTGTTCCCCAGTCCTGTGACCGAGAAGACGCCCAGATTCGAGTTTGTAAACGCCCCGGCTCGGGCACCCTGGAAAACGTAAGGTGCGCTGATGGCGGCAAAATTCGCCACGTCGTAAGCCATGGCGTAGCCAACTCGGAAAGAGGTCTTGCCGTTGCCGAAGATGTCCCAGGCCAGTCCGGCGCGCGGGCCAAAGTCCTTAAAGTCGAGGTTATAGAGACGAGAGAACCCCTGCTGCACCTGAACCAGACCGTTCGGAAACCCGGACGGCGCGCAGACCGTAGGCTCCGGCGGAGCGCAGGGGAAGAAATTGGAGGCATTCTTGTCGGCGTCACCCAACGCACCATTGAGGTCCCAGCGCAAGCCGTAGCTGACTGTCACGCGTGGCGTGACTTTCCATTCGTCCTGGAAAAACAATCCCATAGAGGGCTGGTAGAGGTGGCGCGAAGTATCGCCAAAGGACCGGGACGCCTCGTCGAGACGGCCGGTAAGCAACTGGTCAATCAGGGTCTCAAAATTATTTTGGAAACTGGTCAGGACAGTCCGCGCACGGTTCCGCAGGCTGAACGTGGAGGCGTACTGATAGTTGCCGCCAAACTTAAAGTTATGAGTGCGCTTGGTCCACGAGAGGTGGGCGGACACATCGTAAGTCTGCGTAGGGCGGGTGCTCAGCGGGTAGCCTGCTATGCCGCCAGGGTTCCCATAGGTCACTGAGCTGGCATAGACCGGAGGCACGCCGAAATCGGCGGGGTTCAGGGGGCCCGTGTCGATGCCCAGGCTCAGGGGATTAACTTTGTTATTGGGTGCCAGGATCTGTGAGTAACGCGACCAGTTGAAGCGCACGTCGAGAATTTTGTTAGCGGACATGCTGTACGTCCAGGTGGCACCGGCCATTTGCACGCGCGTCGGAGCGATGGAGTTAAATGCGTCGGGTGCGAGGCCGCTGCCAGATGCCGGCGGAAGCGTATATCCGCCGAGTGGCGCGGATTGGGTGCTGTCAGCGAACATATACCGGCCCGAGATCTGCATCTTGTCGTTCATTTTATGGTCAACTCTGATGATGAAGCTGCCCATCTTGTCGGTATTGGGGCTGGAGATGGTCTGCGAGATCCCGTTGGGGGGCCCGCCGGTGGGCACGCTGATGCCGTTAGCAGCGGCGGGCGTGCAGGAAACAAGCTTGCCAGTGGCATCCGAACACGGGTAATACTTCAGCAGGTTCAAGCCTGCGGTATTCAGCGGGATGTTACTCGGGTTGACAGTGGGACTGGCGAAGTCCGCGAGGGACGCGGCCAGATCGACTAGCGTGGGGATCTGCACACTATAAGGCTCCAGGGATTTATTACGCTGCCCTTCATACGCGAAGAAGAAGAATGTGCGGTTCTTGATGATCGGCCCGCCCACCGTGCCGCCGTAATTGTGATTGTGATAGGGGAGTGTGGTTGGGGAGAAGAAGTTCTTGGCGTTCAGCCAGTCGTAGTCTCCGAAATAGAAGCCCGTGCCGTGGAAATCGTTGGTGCCGCTCTTGAGCGTCACGTTGATGGCCGCACCACCCTTGACCCCGTTCTCTGCTGTCGGAAGCTCCTGAACGGTGTACTCAGAGATGGAATCGTTGCCCAGAACGGAAGCCGGGATCCCCAGCACGCCGGGCTGCCCGACGACCTCGCTGCCGTAGAAGCGGTCGTTGTTGGGCATGCCATCGATCATGTAATTGTTGGTGGTTGTCCGCTGGCCGCTCACGCTAACGTCCAGGAACCCGCCACCCGGCGTGCGCTGCACGCCGGGGGTAAGGGCCAAAATGGACTTAAAATCACGGCCCTCCGTCGGCAGATCCAGAATAGATTTCGTGTCCACCTCGTTGTTCACGCCCTGGGAGAACTCCACGAGTGGGGTGGCTGCTTCCACCGTGATGGTTTCCGTACGCTCGCCCAACTCAAGCCGGAAATCCGCCTTGGTCACCTGGGCGACGGTAACGGTCACATTGCGCACAGTGGTTTTGAACCCCTGAGAGGAAACCGAGACCTTATAGACGCAAATGGCCATGTCGGACAGCTGGTATTCGCCGACGCTGCCAGAGGTCACCGAACGCGACTGGTTCGTGTCCGGACAGACGGCCGAGACCGTCGCACCCGCCACTGCGGCGCCGCTCTGATCCATCACCGTCCCGGTAATTTCACCGGTAGTAGTTTGCGCAGGCAGACTTAACGCACAGCCAAGAATGAGTACGAGTGCACAAGAAAACCGCAATGAATATGAGTTAAGCATTGAACGCCACCCCTTGGGCAAAATGTAGGACCCCGTGCACCGACCGTACAATTGGCTGAGATTCTATGCCGGTCGGAGTTTTTGTCAACTAAAATCCCGATAATTCCACAAATGGGACAGCGCAATTTTGTGAATCCTTGAATGGACGGATTCTGAACGGTCTCTGGGCGAAAGGGATCAAGGACGGAGGATCTAGGCCTGAACTTCCGCAGTGAACGGTCAGCCGAATGCCGGGAGAATCACTGTTGGATGCGGAGGAAACCTGTTACAGTCAACCCGATCGAGCTAGTGGAAGTATGAAAGTTCCAGGCAATACGGCGATCCTCGGATTCGCCCGCGCGCGACGGGTGCATGGTCGCCGCGCCGCGCTGCTTCTGGTGGCATACCGAACGATTCTCCCGCTGGTGACCCTGTTTTTCGGACTGTCTCCCTTCGCTCGCGCCGACGATTTTTGGAAACAGAAGCCTCCCGCGCAGTGGTCGCATGCGGAAGCCCTGAAACTGCTGCGACGCTCCCCTTGGGCCAAGGTGGAAGTGGTGGTGTTCCTCCGGCCAGAGAACCAAGCGAGCTACAGCATTCCCACGGGCACCAGGCACTGCGACCCCGATGCCATCGATCCAAACGGGAATTGCATGCAGAAAGGGCGAATCGAAGCGCCCGTTGATTCTTCTCGGCAGCCGGATGGCGCCCCGAGGCTTACGCCCTCCACCGCCTTCCTCGTCCGCTGGGAATCGGCCGCCCCCGTGAGCGGGGCGTTTGCGCGGCTTGATGAACTCGGCGAACGCACGCTCGCCGCGTTTCAGGGGCAGGCGCCACGGCTTCCGGCGGATCGCTATGTAATCACCGTGAAACTCGATCAGCCCGGCTTCGCTGGATTCGATCCCTTTGCGGTCACACCGGGGGCGGGAAACCCAGACTTGCGTGCGACGCTCAAGACCCGCCGTGGCACAGTTGCCCCGCTGGAAATCGAGTTCAGCGGAACCGGCGCGAGTTCCGCCGTCCATTTCTTCTTTCCGAGGACCCTCGACGGTGCTCCTCTGCTCGGCCCCGGGCCTGATGCGGCGGAATTCAACTTGCGGGGAGTCAGCTTCGCCGTGCGCAGCAAGTTCACTCTCGACCCCAAGTTCCTCCGCTGAATTGATTTACAACAGTCCGCCAGGCCAGCCGTAGACCGAAACAGATTTCGGCACCAAGCGAGGCTGGAGAAGGAAAAGTGTTTGAGGAATGGGTGGAGAAGCATCAGTTTTTGGCTTCGAGATTTTGCCGCAGCCATCGGAAAGGTTCTGCATCTGGCTGCAGCATTGCATACTCAGGGGGCTGAGTGTACGTTATCGGTCGGGAAGGGAAGCTATGATGGAAATCCTGGATAGATGCTTCCTCTCTCGTCTTTCACGCGCAAGTGGAGCTAATTCATGAGACATGCCATTTGCATCCAATGGAAAGCCGCAATCCTCGGCCTCCTTTTCTCGCTGATTATTCTTCCAGTGAAAGCAGGGTTGCCCGCGGCGTTCGACATTGTCATCACCAATGGCCAAATCATAGACGGCACTGGTTCACCCTGGTATTCCGGTGACATCGGGATTCGCGAAGGAAGGATCGCCGCAATCGGCAACCTCACCGCAGTACCGCGCACGCGCACCATCGACGCTCACGGTCTCGTTGTCGCTCCCGGCTTTATTGATATGCTTGGGCAGTCCGAACTCACCGTTCTCGTGGATCCGCGCCTGCCATCGAAAATCTATCAGGGCATCACCACGGAGATCACCGGCGAAGGGGAATGCATCGCTCCGCTCAATGACACCATTCTCCGTACCGAACAAGGCGAGTTCGATCAGCTCCACGTGCAAGCCGACTGGCGAACCCTCCGCCAATACTTCGCGCGCCTTGAAAAACAAGGCACAGGCATCAATGTCGCCGATTACGTCGGCGCCACCCGCGTCCGCCGCATGGTCCTGGGCGATGACGACGTACAACCCAATCCTGCGCAGCTCGAGCAGATGAAGGAGATCGTCCGCCAGGCCATGCTCGACGGCGCCGTCGGAGTCTCCACTTCTCTCGAATATCCGCCTGCTCCCTACGCCAAGACCGAAGAATTGATCGCGCTTGCCGCGGAAGCCTCCCGCTTCGGCGGCATCTATGCGACGCACATGCGCAGCGAGAGTACCGCCATCTTGCAATCCATCGACGAAGTCATTCGAATCGCGCGCGAAGCGCATATACCCGTAGAAGTCTGGCACCTGAAGGTTGCCGGCAAGGCTTCCTGGGGGCACATGCCCGAAGTCGTCGCCAAAATCGACTCCGCGCGCGCTCAAGGCATCGACATCGCCGCCGACACTTACGCCTATACGGCTTGGGGCAATGGCCTCTCTGCGTTCATCCCGCCGTGGGCCCACGATGGCGGCAAAGCCAAACTGCTCGAGCGCCTGAAAGACCCCGGGGCTCGCGAACGCATCCGCAAAGACATGCTTACTCCTTCCGATGACTGGGAAAACGAGTGGCAGCAAATCTCGGGTCCCGAATCCGTTCTCATCGCCTCTGTCCTGAATCCCAAGCTCTTGCCTCTTCAGGGCAAGACTCTCGCGGAAGTTGCAAAGCTTTGGAACGAAGACCCCATGGACACCATCTTTGATCTTTTGATCCAGGACGATGCCAGTACCGGCATTGCCGCCTTTGGCATGTCCGAGCCGGACGTAGTTTTGGCGCTTCAACAACCTTGGGTTTCGTTTGACAATGACTCCTCCGGCGTTTCACCCGAAGGAATTCTCGGTCAAGAACACTCGCATCCCCGCGCCTACGGCACTTTCCCTCGCATCCTGCGCAAGTACGTTCGCGAAGAGCACAAACTCACTCTCGAAGACGCCATCCGCAAATTTTCTTCCCTGCCTGCTCAACGCCTGAGGCTCGAAGGCCGCGGCCTTCTCCGCACAGGCATGTGGGCCGATGTCGTGATCTTCAATCCCGCTACGGTGCGCGACCTCGCCACCTTCGACAATCCCAATCAACTTTCGCAAGGAATGGACTATGTCCTGGTCAACGGCGTCCCCGTCATCGACGGGGGCAAAATGACCGGTGCACATCCTGGAAAGGTGCTCCGCGGCCCTGGTTACGCGCCCTGAACACTCATCAGCGCAGTTTCCCGCGTGAAGGCGGCAGATTGCGCGGTTAAGAAATCGGGTGTAATTTGTTATTGGCCAAAAAGTCGAAAGAAAATTATGGCCGGAAGGGTGAGGCTATGAACCGTCGGGATTTTTTGCGATCAACAAGCGCTATCTCAGCGGGCCTCGCGTTCTCGAGGACGGGACACCTATTTGCGCAAGGCACAATGCCCGGCAGTTGGCGCACTTACGAAGTGATCACACGCGTGGAAGTCCTGAAGCTTTCCGGGACCACGCGCATATGGCTGCCGGCCGCGCTCATCCATCAGACTCCCTTCCAGAAGACACTCGCCAACACCTTCATCGCCGATGGGGGTAATGCAAAGCTTGTCGAAAGCCAGGCTGACTCGCTCGGAATCGTCGCCGCTGAATTTCCGGCAGGCGTGAAGCCGGTGCTCACGCTTACAAGTCGAATCTCGACGAAGAATTGCACTGTTGACCTGTCAGCGCCTGGCAAGGCTCCGAAAGAGGACCGCGCGGAGCTGGAACATTTTCTGCGGCCCACCAAGCTCATGCCCACCGACGGCGTCGTGAAAGCGACGGCCATCGAAATCACACGCGGCGCCAAGACAGATGTCGAGAGAGCGCGCGCAATTTACGAATGGATCGTAGACAACACTTTTCGAAATCCGAAAACGCGCGGCTGCGGCGTAGGCGACATTCGCTTCATGCTGGAGTCACAGGATCTGAGCGGTAAGTGCGCGGATCTGAACGCGCTGTACGTTGGCCTTGCTCGCTCGGTTGGACTGCCTGCTCGGGACGTGTACGGCATCCGCGTCGCCAAGTCAGACCTGGGATACAAGAGCCTCGGCGCGTCGTCGGAGAAAGTAACGAAAGCGCAACACTGCCGCGCGGAAGTTTACCTCACCGGCTACGGCTGGGTTCCTGTTGACCCCGCCGACGTGCGCAAGGTCGTTCTCGAGGAACCTCCTGGCAACCTCCCGCTCGACAACGAGATGGTGATGAAGGCCCGTGCCAGGCTCTTCGGTTCCTGGGAGATGAACTGGATGGCCTACAACTTCGCCCACGATGTCGCTCTGCCCGGATCGAGTGGCGCCCCAGTGGGATTCTTGATGTATCCGCAAGCGGAAACGGCAGACGGCAGGCTCGACTGCCTCGACCCGGACGGCTTCAAGTACGAGATCAGCTCCAATGAGATCGCGCTTCCCACCAGCTAATGGACTCAATTCCTGACAAACGTGCTGTCCGGACAAGTCACTTTATTCCGGCGATTCGTCCCAGTCGGAGGCCTAATTTGAACCAATGGCTTTTTGTCGAGCAGTGCGCACCCGAGACATGTGCGTTTTCATAACCGTTCTGCGGCTGAGCCTGGCTGCAACTTAGTTATCTCGTGCGCATCCGTCTGGCACAGGCGGGTCCGATAGTTTAAGATTGCGCCCTTAGTCACGGGTGGAATCTATTGCGCAGAGGTTTAGAATGACGACAAACTCAACTCCAGCACAAAATGCGACAGTCAGCTTCGCCGGCCAACCCCATGCGGCAAACGGCTTAGCATTGGTTCGCATGATAATCGGTGCGATGTTCGTGTCGGTCTTCTTCGAGAATCTGGGGAAGGGCGGCTACACTCCTGCGGGCTACGCGGGGGTGATCAATTACTACATCAAGAACAGCCACTCACCAGCGGCATGGAAGTTGGTTCTGGGGTTTATGTCGAGCCATGCGGCCATGGCAGGTCCCATGCAGGCGGGGATGGAGATCTCGGTGGGGATCCTGTTGGTTATTGGTTTGCTCACCCGTCCTGCTGCCCTTGTCGCATTTCTGTTTCTCGGCAGCCTCTGGGTAACGGAATTGGGTACTTCATGGATTTGGGAACTGCTTGTACCGGTGGTCGCATCGCTCGGACTCGCGGTGGGACGCGCAGGTCGTGCCTGGGGCGTCGACGCGTTGCTGGCACGGCAGCGCCCCTCGTCCCTGTGGTGGTGATGAGCCAATCTGCGTGCGAGTATCGGTCATCATTCCGACCTATAACGAAGCGCAGGCCATTGGCCGTGTGCTTGCCGATCTGCCTTCCCATCTCGTCACGGAAGTCATCGTTGTCGACAGCAATTCGACGGACGGAACGCCCGATCTCGCCCGAAAGATGGGGGCACAAGTCATCCACGAGCCTCGCCGTGGATACGGGCGAGCTTGTTTGACAGGGCTTGCGAATACACAAAATCCTGATGTGGTCGTTTTCCTGGACGGTGACTACAGCGACCGGCCTTCGGAGTTGCCGATTATCTTGGCTCCGATCATCGAGGGGCGTGCCGACATTACGCTCGGTTCGCGATTCGGCGGCAAAAGCAACCCTGGTGCGCTACCGTGGCACCAATCCTTCGGCAATCGCCTCGCCGCCGGCCTGATCAGGCTTTTGTACGGCGTGAAGGTCAGTGACCTCGGTCCGTTTCGCGCCGGTCGCGCAGATGTGCTGCGGGCCCTTGCCCTTGAAGAGGCTACCTACGGCTGGGCGGTGGAAATGATCGTGAAAGGGGCCATCGCGGGATTTCGCATCGTGGAAGTCTCTGTGAGCTACTACCCGCGCATTGGAAGGTCCAAAATTAGCGGCACGGTGAAGGGCACGATAGGAGCAGCGTGGTTTATCCTGAGCCGGATCGTGCGCTATTCTTTTCGACGTCGAAGGGCGGGAGCGCCTCGACCGGCGTAAGTCCCGTTGAACCAATTTCTCATGGAATCCTCTAGCCAGACCACTGTGTGTTTTTCTCCCCCAAACCGCACGTTAGTCATTATGGCGAAAGCCCCAAAGCCTGGCATGGTCAAGACCCGTCTCATTGAGAGCCTTCCTTCTCCCGCTGTGACAGCGCTGTATCGCTGCCTTTTGGAGGACACCCTCGCGTTGGCAACGTCATTGACGAGCGTGGAGGTCGCGGTGATGTGCCCTGAGTCGGATGAGGACGAATTGGCACACCTGTTAGGTAATACGGTGCAGGTCGTGGCGCAAAAAGGCGAAGGTCTCGCAGCAGGACTCACCTCTGTTTTTCGACATTTCACTGCCGCCGGCCGGCAGCACGTCATCGCATTCAACAGCGACAGTCCACACCTCGCGCCGTCGGTTCTGGACAGCGCGTTCGAAATACTCACCACGCATGACGTGGTTGTCGGGCCAACCCACGATGGAGGGTACTATCTGGTTGGCGCCAAGGCCGCTCACCCGGCGCTCTTCGAAAGCGATCCTATGGGAACAGAGAGTGCGCTCGACAGATTGCTGACACGCACGAAGGCCCTTGCACTCTCAACCGGCTTCACGGAATCTTTCTATGACATCGACGTCGCAAACGATTTGATTCTGCTGGCTCGGGAATTGCGGCTCGCTCCCGCGAAGGCCCCCAGGACTGCGGGCTGGTTCGGCGAATGGCAACAAGCAGTCGCGCAACTTCGCCACTGAATGAGAGACCTGTGAAACTCACACCCTCGCTCAGGCTGTACGCACTCGGCGCCATCTTGCTTGTGGCGCTGACGATCTGCTCACGCAATTTCAGCCGCACGGGTGAACCGTCATTTTTCATTCCTCTGGCCTTTGCTGGCGTCGCCTATCTCTTAGCCTTCCGCGAGTTCTTATCCACGCCAGAATTTCCGAAGCACGTCATTCTCTCCGGCCTCGCCCTGTCGGCACTGTGGCATTTTCAATTCCTGCGAATGCCGCCGGGTGTAGACGATGACATCCATCGATATGTTTGGGACGGCCGCGTGCAGCGGCTCGGCTATAACCCATATATCGTCGTTCCTAGCGACCCTGCACTTGCCAGCTTGCACACATCTGAGACGCGTACGCTGAATAATCCAGAGGTGCCGAGCCCATATCCAGCGGGGGCGCAGCTATTCTTCCGCGCCGTAACATCGATTCACGAGTCTACCTTCGCGCTGAAAGTAGCATTTGTACTTTGCGATTTGGCGAGTGTGTTTGTGTTGCTCGATGTCTTGCGCTATACCCGGCAGGGAGAGCACTGGGTTCTGGCATATGCCTGGCACCCACTGCTAGCGATTGAGGTGGCGGGCAGCGGTCACGTCGATATTGTCGGCGTACTGCTGCTCTTGGTCTCCGCGGCCTCGCTCTTGAGGCGCTGGCGTGCCGTTGCAGCCATGTCATTTGGACTTGCCGTTGCGGTGAAATTCCTCCCGATCGTACTGCTGCCACTCTACTGGAAGCGCGTCCGGCTGCGCGACGCCGCGCTGGCGGCAATCGTGGTCGGACTGCTATACGTGCCATTTCTCAACCACGGCCGGATTCCGATCGGCTCGCTCGGCACCTACGTGCAGAGGTTCCGCTTTAATGATCCCGTTTTTGCAATGCTCGAGCGAGTGACGGCTCCACAGGTTGTGGCTGCCCTGGCAGTCATCGTCGGCTTTCTTACCGCGATCTGGATGAGAAGAAAGTTCTCGGTAGGGTCCCTGGATGCGTTCGCTTGGCCAATGGCAGCATCGCTTTTATGTGCGCCGGTTGTATATCCATGGTACCTGCTGTGGCTGCTACCGTTCATAAGGTCGACCTCCACGGTGCCGATCATGGTCTGGACTTTTAGTATTATTCCTACTTATTATGTCTGGCATCTGCGCATAGTTGGACGGCCGTGGTTAGTTCCTGGCTGGATTATGATGCTGGAATACGGATCGGTGGCAGTAGCTGCTGCCTTTATCGCTGTGCGTAGGATCACACGATCGGCCGCACTGCCATGCTCAGCGGACCAGGTCGAGTGAAGGCAACTGCACCACATGCGATTCGCGGATCCAGTGACCTTTGTACGTCATCCAAAACGAAGTTCGTTTCACTCACTGAGGAGGACCTCTATGACAAAGTTGCGCCGTTGCATGACGATCCCTTGCCTATTTTTGGTGGTGCTGCTATTTGCGGGCACTTCCCGGGCACAGACCCGCCCAGCCATTGTCGAAGAGCTTGCCAAGACCTATGGACTTGATTCGTATGGGCAGATAGAAGCAATCCGCTATACGTTTAACCTGGAGCTTCCGGCCTTGAAAGTGAACCTCTCACGTTCCTGGGAGTGGGAGCCCAAGACCGGGAAGGTTACCTATGAATCAAAAGATAAGGACGGCAAGCCGGTCAAGGTTACCTATCTCCGGTCACAGATCAACAGCGCACCTGCCAACGTGAAGGATGAAATTGAGCCGGCCTTCGTCAACGACAATTATTGGGTGATCTTCCCTTTCCATGTTTACTGGGACACTAGCGCGAACGTAGTGGAGAAGGACAAGCAAAAATTGCCGCTGGGAAAGGGTACGGCGAAGCTTGTGTCGGTGAAATATCCTGCGGAGGTTGGCGGCTACACGCCGGGAGACACCTGGGATCTTTACGTCGGGTCGGATGGGCGAGTCGAGCAATTTATCTATCATCGGGGCGGACCCAAAAAGCCGAGCAACGTCACAACCACGTGGGCGGGCTACAAGAAGGCTGGCCCTCTGCTTGTTTCAACGGACCATCGCGGAACGGCGGACAGCAAGCCGGCGCGAATTTTCTTTACGAATGTGTCCGTCAAGCTAGCGGGGTCAGACACCTGGATGGACGCGAAATAGGAGACGCGCGGGCTCGTTCCGTCTATCGATGTCGCTCTTCACGACTCAGACTCTCGGGCAATCACGACGGTGGTGCAGGAGCTGCCGAGTTTGGGCAGATCGCGATTTGCGGCCATACGGATGTTGAGACGTGGGCGCTCGCCTCGAATGATCGGACAATAAAAATCCGGCTGCTGTAGGGCCCCTTGCAGGCGCCGTCGTCCAGCGCATCCTCCATGACATGTATCTCGAAACTCGCAAGACCGGCACGGTTCTGGAAGTGTACGGGCCTGCTCAAAAGGCGCAGAGTTCAGAATCTCGGACCCTGACAAAATCAACTCAGACAGCGGCTCTCCGGAGCCGGGCCAATAAACGCAAGGCTGCGTTGTGGCGCGGGGCGTAACTCGCACCGTGCTGACACCACATCCTCCTTCGAGTGGCGGTAGGCCGGCTATCGCCCGCACCAAGGGCTCGCCGATCGCAATTACATCGGTGCTCTCGAAAAGCTTACGGAACCCTTGCCAGTATTCTTCGTACGTGAGTGCGTAGAGATCGGACCGCACTGCCTGATAGACGTTCACACGCAAGGGAGCGCCAAACCGTTTCGCGACTCGTGCGACGTCCGCCAGCCGCAAGTAGTTTGACTTCATCATGACCGCGATAATCGTCACGGGTACACCCAGACGCACACAACGTTCGGCCTGTAGATGAATCAGTTCCCAGTTACCTGGGCCGCGTTGGGCATCCTGTTCCGCTTGGGTTGGGTAATCGAGAGAAAACTCAATGTCATGGAAGGCACGCAAGTCATGGTCTTCCAGAACGGCAACACTGTGACCGTTGGAAGTGATGGTGAGCTTCACCGGTCGAGTTCGCAGGTAAGCCAGTATAGTCTTGTAGTCAGGATGCATTCCGTTCTCGCCCGTTCCCAGATTCACGGAGCGTACCGGAAGGCATTCAATCACCGACTTGACCTGTTCGAACGAGAGACGGTCGGCGCGAGTGGGATCGCGGTAGCAGAAGGCACACTTGAGGTTGCACTCGTTGGTGAGCCCGAGCCCCAGCGAAATGCCGGCATCGGGCTTGAGGGTCTTAGGAATGGTGGACGAAGTTTCCGGTCTGACGTTGCTCATTCGTCTCCCTCCGATCCAGGTGTTGCACAGCTTGCCAAACAGTGCATGTAACGAGCAACGCCGAAGAATTCCCGCCGTTTGCCGAGCTTGCGCTCCAGAGCGAAGATTCGCTCATACTCTGCCGATCGAGAAATCTGTGCCGGCAGGTAATCCGCGACAACGCGCACTCCCCTCCGAGCGTTGATTGTGAGTGACGCGTCTTTCAGGATCGCTTCGAGGGCCTCCGGCGAGAACAAACGTACTCTGCCCCCGTACAGGGATTCTTTTCCCCACTCCGCGGTCAGGTTATGTACCGCTGCGGCCAAATCGCCCATTTGGAGAGCCGCCTTCAGCACTTCACCCGCCTGATTGCGTACGAGGATGGAAAGTATCGCCGACGAATCCCGCATTACACGCGCGGCGCCACGCAACACGGCGCCCGGGTCATCGACATATTCCAAAAGACTATGACAAAGAATGATATCGAACGATCCCGTCTGAAAAATGTCCGCCAACTGGGCGGCGTCACCGCGTTTAACGGTGATCTTGTCACTTACTCCGGCTTCGACGATCGTCCGTTCCGCCAGAGCCAGCATCGTCGCAGACGAATCGAGCAAGGTGACATGAATACCGAGACGCGCCAGTCGAACGGCGGCAGCTCCTGTTCCGCACCCGAGATCGAGGGCGTGCAGCGAGTTGACTCCCGCCGATGCGGGCAGAAATTCCTGCAGGCTCGCAAAAGCCAGGTCTGCGCGTAGACGGCCCTCGGGAGTCTCGAGATATGCGGCATATCGGCTTGCATCGTTTTCAAAGCGGCTCTCGCTTTTGACGATTGTCTTCATGCGACCCTCAAGCGAAGTCGTTCTCCAATCCAATCGCTCGTAAGAACCAGTGAGCAAGTCAAAGGATAAGGGTACTCAAGCGACGGTAGGAAACCAACTGCACGTTGTTGTGAATCGCCTGACCGAGCCGCCCCGTCGACCAGGCCCATAACGGTGGAAGCAGGTGGCTTGCTGTCGGCGAACAAATCGACTCTGATTCAGTAGTTGGTATTGGCGATTGCGTTCTTGGATTCGTTCCGGGGAACGCGCCGCGCGTGGACTGCTCATAGGCTTATTTGGACGCAAAAGGACCCAGATGTTTTTCTGGGCTCTCCGCAAGTGATCGAAAAGATGACTGACCGTGGTAGAGAGAACTGAGTTGCTATGATTAATAAAGACGAAGTTCAGGGATCTTATGATGAGTTTCTGCAAGCACTAAAGTCCGGGGACACACCCTCACTCGAGCGAATCTACGCGCACGACTATATTCTTGTGCGCCCGAACGGCGACACTCTTACGAAAGAACAGATCCTCGCTGATTTGCGCCATCATTCTATGAGGTTCACTTCTTTCGAAGTGAATGACGTTCTCATCCGGACGAAAGGATCTGTTGGCATTCTCACGGCTGACGTTCGGAGTATCGCTGTTAGAGATGGCGTCGAGATTAGAACGCACGCCAGGCAACTAGCAATTCTGTCGAAGGAAAATGGGCGGATTACGATTCTCCATTTTCAATCAACGAATGTAGTTGATCGCTAGCGGCGATTGAGAATCCAACGCAAACCGCGCATGCAATGTCGGCTGCTATTGGTTTGCTGGCGAATTTCGGGCTCTACAGAACCACGGACGCTTCCTCAAAATTCAGGCGAGGGTTACGTGGGGGGAGCTTGCTCGGGTCTCCATAGCCCAGGTTGCAGAGAAGATTGACCTTCCACTTTCCGTCGGGAAAGAATGCCGCATTCAGTCTGTCGGCGTCGAAACCGGACATAGGCCCGCAATCTAACCCCAGAGCACGCGCGGCCAGGATGAAATAAGCAGCCTGCAATGAACTGTTGCGGAAGGCTGTCTCGTTAATAAGGGTGTGGTTGCCGACAAAATAGGAGCGCATATCAAACTGAGGAAAGAGCCTGGGAAGATTTTCGTGGAATTCCGTGTCCCAGGCGATGATAACCGTTACAGGAGCCGCCATGGTCTTATCGACATTGCCCGGCGCCAGAACTGGCTTGAGAAGCGCCTTGGCACCGGGAGTAGTTAAAAAAACGAATCTGGCGGGTGAGCCGTTGGCACTGGTCGGTCCCAGGCGCGCCAATTCGTAAGCTTTGCGAACGAGTTCTATTGGCACCGGTTCGGGAAGCCACGTAGAGTGTGTTCGCGCTAGGTAAAATAGTTGGTCGAGAGCCGCCTGTGAAATCGGGGTCTTGGTGGCGGCAAAGTTCGACGGTACAGATTGATTGCGCATTTTGCATTTCTCCTTTTAGCGCGTTCAGCGCGAGCGGCGGGCGTCGAGGCTGAAAGGTCCCGCTCCGAACTGAGAAATCAGCAAGGCGCCGCCGAGCATGGAAACATTCTTCATGAACAGAATCATTTGGATCTGCGCCATCATAGGATCGGGTACCATCCAGAACTTATGCATCATCAAGCTGACAGGGGCCAGGAAAAGCACAATGAGCCAGGCGCCCAGTTTTGCGCGATAACCCAATAAGATGCTCAAGCCGCCGGCAATCGCCAGCACGCCGGAGAGTGGAACCGCGATCGCAGCCAAAGGCACGCCTTGCGAAGCCGCATAGCCGATGGTTTGCTTGTTAAAATGATTGGCTCCAGCCATCAGGAAAATCAGCGCGAACAAAAACCGTCCCAAAACGACCACTGCACCCTGCCAAAAGCTTGTTGCCTCCGCATTCTTGGAAATTGCGATCGAATCCGTTGCCATGAACTTCCTCCTTTTGGTTTTTCTGCTTACGAACAACCGCGCAAACTAAGTTTGTTTGCACCGGCCAAAATCAATTTCCTTCTGTTTTCAATCAGCGTGCTGCTGACTGGGCGTTCTTTGGAGCCGGGAAATTTACTCGAGCCCACGCCGAAAACTCGGTTGGCTGTCGGCTCGCTATTTTGTTGGCGTGCGCGATTTGGTCGCGCGAATCGGAACCTAAGTACGTGTGCGTCTGGAAGTAATCGAACATTTCCGCTATCTCAGCGGCTCCAGCAAAGAGACCCGCAAAGACTTCCTTTGGCACTTGATTGAAAGAGAAGTTGTGACCCTGTCGATTTAGCGTATCGATGATTTCATTGAAGCTCATGAAATCGCCGACTAGGGGCAGGTACTCGCCATGGCCTGCCTGATCGGGGTGAGCGAATGCTCCAGCGACGATGTCGCCAAGTTCCGTAATGTCCCCCATGTGGATGCTCCGCACAGTTGGATCAAGCGGGAGAGCCCAGCTCGCGGATCCGTCAGTCTTTTTTTGCGGAGCAAGAACGCCGATAAGGTTCTGATAGTAGAAAGGCGCGATGACGAACGTATGATTCGCGAACCCGGCTTCTTTCACTATCCGATCAACCTTGGCCTTGCCGGTAAAATGAGGAACGTGAAACTTGCCTCCGCTGATTGCTTCCACATCAGGCAGCGTGGACCAGACCAAGTGTTTGACACCGGCATCCTTGGCGGCGCGTATCGCAGCGGTTGCCTGCGCGACCTCGTCGGTACCTTCTTCCCGAAAATTAGTGACTAGAAATACTCCATGCGCCCCTGCCAATGCAGCCCTAAGGGTTTCGGGGCGATTCAAGTCCGCTTGGACGACTTCGTCGGCGAGTTCGCGATGCTTGGCCGGATTGCGAGTCAGAGCGCGTATCTTGAATTGATTGCCGACATGAAGAGCGTGTACTACGGCGCCTCCTTGTTGCCCGGTTGCGCCGACTACGGCGATGAGCTTCTTATTGGTGCGTTCCATATGCAGCGTGCCTCTCTTTCACTATCAATTGATGCCAAGTCTATTGATATAGATACATGTCTCTGGACATCGGTTATATAAAAGGGCAGAATAGTTTCGTCATGGATAAGACCTCGCGAGACCCGGTTCACTGTTGGCTGGTACTGGTGAAGGCCTTTCAGGCGGCTTCGAAATATCTCTATGCGGGACTAGCGGAGACTGGAATCGACGACACCGATTTCCGGATCCTTGAGGCCCTGTTGAACAAAGGGCCTTTGCCGGTGAATACGATCGGCCCAAAAGTGTTTCTGACCCCCGGTTCGATCAGCACGGCCGTGGACCGCCTCGTCGAAAGGGGATTGGTAAGCCGGGTCGAGAGTCCGGAGGATCGGCGCGTCCGGATCGTATCGCTCACTGCAAAAGGTAAAGAATTGATCGCGCCGATTTTTCGCAAACACGCCGCCGAAATTAGAAAGGTCTTTGCCGATGCGAACCCGAAAGAGTTGCGAGCTCTGGAAACGACATTGAAAAAGATTGGCAAGCGCGCCGAGAGCCTCGGGAGCGGAATCAAACCAAGGTCTTGAAGCCAACTCTCACATAACGGCGCGGTACGCCAATCATCGAAATGAAAGTTGTCCTGGAGAAGTGACGTAAATGCAGATTGGAATCGACAGTTTCGCAGCAGCTATTTCCGACCCGGCCACAGGTCTCACGCTCAGCCCGTTGGAGCGCATGCACCATCTACTCGAAGAGATTGAGCTTGCCGATAAGGTTGGTCTCGACGTCTTCGGCATTGGCGAACATCACCGGGCGGAGTTCCTCGACTCAGCTCCCGTTGTAATCCTCTCCGCTGCCGCCACGCGCACGAAAAATATCCGTCTCACCAGTGCGGTCACGGTTCTCAGCGCCTCCGACCCCGTTCGCGTTTTTCAGGAGTTCGCGACTCTCGACTTGATCTCGCGGGGCCGCGCCGAAATTGTCGCCGGTCGCGGTTCCTTCGTTGAGTCGTATCCCCTCTTCGGGCTGCGTCTTGAAGATTACGATTCGCTCTTTGCGGAAAAACTCGAGCTTCTCCTGAAGATCCGGAAAAGCACCGAAGTGCATTGGTCCGGCAAGCACCGCGCGGCTCTTACCGGCCAGGCAATCTACCCCCGCCCGCTGCAGGATCCGCTCCCCATATGGGTCGGTGTCGGCGGCACGCCCGAATCTTTCGTTCGCGCAGGAATGCTCGGACTTCCTCTCATGGTTGCCATCATCGGCGGTGAGCCCAGACGCTTCAGGCCTCTTATAGACCTCTATCGCGAGGCTGGGCGTCGCGCCGGTCATTCTCCCGAGCAACTCACCGTAGGTCTTCATTCCGTCGGCTTTCTCGCGGACACCACGGACGAAGCCGCAGAAATATTCTTTCCAGGCTATGCGCACACTTTTACCGAAATCGGCAAGGAACGCGGCTGGCCACCCGCCACACGTGCGCAATTCGACGCGCTGCGCGGGCCTACCGGCGCGCTGCTAGTCGGTGACGCTAAAACGGTCGCGAAAAAGATCCTTTACGTGAATGAAGTTCTCGGTGGCATTTCGCGCGTCACATTCCAAATGGGTGTCTCTACGCTGCCACACGAAAAAATGCTGCATGCCATAGAAATCCTCGGCACTCAAGTGGCGCCTATTGTCCGGAGCGAGCTGAGTGTCACTCCTGTACGCGCGTGATGCATTTCCTGGCGATGGTCCGTGAACTGAAAGGACATTGTAATGCCGAAAGGCGAACATGAGATTTTTGAAGCTCTCGTTCCTTTCTTCGAGGTCGTCATGGAGGGCTTACGCGGACTTGTTGATGGCGATCATTATTTCGACACAATCGCCGAAGACGCATTGTTCGAGTTCCGATATCACTTTCCCGGTTGGCCGCTGACGATTCGAGGGCGAGCCAATCTGATGGCTAGCTTCTCGGGATACGGCAAGTCGATCAAGCTTCACTCCGGCGACGCACTTGTGGTGCATCGTTCTCAGGATAGTCGCGTCGTGATCCTCGAATACGAAGTGCATGGCAAAATTCTCTCGAGCGGTGCGCCCTACGACAACAGGTTCATTTCGGTCATCACGATTGAGAACAGGAAAATCGTTCATTGGAGAGACTACATGGACTCTTTAGCTGCATGGAGCGCGCTGAATGGCTCCTCTCAATGAACAGCCCCGCGACCTGGGATGTTCGGCTGTCCAGAAGGCCGGTTGTGGGAAGTCTTACCAGATAGGTAACGAGAAACGCGCTACTCTTCCACCATCAGATTAGCTAAGAGTTGCCGACGAATCGGGCGTTTGGACCGGGACGCCCCCTGTGACACCCGAACGCTTGTGACTTCAGAGCGAGATGGGTCATCATTCTGTTGAAGGCATTCGTCACAAAATGGGAGTGCCGCACATACGGCCATGAGCACTCAAGGGCAATTTCGGCATCAAAAGGATCGGCTTGAGCTGCTCCTCAATCTGACGAGCAAAATCACGTCGAGCCTCGATCTGCGGGAGGTTCTGCGCGCGATTGCAGCGAACATACGCGAAGTCATACACGCTGATGCTGTAACAGTTGCGCTGCCCGATGCAGCTTCAGGAAAATTCAGGGCATTTGCAGTGGATTTTCCACACGGCAAGGGGGTCATCAAGGAAGAATTGCTCGTTACGCCGAGCGCAGCCGTCAAGAAAGCGATGGATACTTTGAAACCCGTAGTCTTTGACATGCGAGATAACGAACTCGCCCCAGAGGCATCTGGTGTCGCGGCTGCCGAGGGAATAAGAGCAGCTTGCAATATTCCACTTGTGAATCACGGCCGAGCCCTCGGAATTTTGTCGATCCTACGAGTAACAGAAACTCCGTTTACGCCGGAAGACGTTGATTTCCTAAGCCGCGCGTCAGGACAGATAGCAATCGCAGTTGAAAACGCCTTGGCGTATCGGGAGATTTCCGAACTGAAGGACAAGCTGGCCCAGGAGAAACTTTACCTTGAAGAAGAATTTCGCAGCGAGATGGGTTTCGAGCAGATCATTGGGAACAGTACGGAGCTAAAGCACGTTTTGCAACAGGTTGAAACAGTTGCCCCCAATGACTCCACTGTTCTGTTGCTTGGCGAAACCGGAACGGGGAAAGAGTTGATTGCGCGGGCGATTCACGACCGTAGCCGCCGCAAACAGCGGACCCTCGTCAAGCTGAACTGCGCTGCGATACCAACCGGGCTGCTAGAAAGCGAGTTGTTCGGGCATGAAAAGGGAGCGTTTACGGGCGCGATCAGCCAAAAAATTGGACGGCTGGAGCTTGCGGACCAAGGCACGCTGTTTCTAGATGAAGTCGGAGATATTTCGATTGAAATTCAGCCGAAGCTGCTACGCGCCTTACAGGAGCGTGAATTTGAGCGCCTTGGCAGCACCCACACGCGAAAGGTGAATGTGCGCCTGGTTGCGGCTACGAACCGCGATCTCGAAAAGATGATTGCTGATCGAGAATTCCGGAGCGATCTGTACTATCGCCTGAATGTGTTTCCGATCCGCATTCCGCCCCTGAGAGACCGCAGAGAGGACATTCCTCTGCTCGTCAGTTATTTCGTCCAAAAGTTCTCAAAGCAAATGCAAAAGAACGTCGAAGCGGTCCCCACGGCGGTAATGAAGGGGCTGACAGCCTGGGACTGGCCGGGGAACATTCGTGAACTTGAGAATTTCATTGAGCGCGCGGTGATCGTGACGCGGGGCAAGTCCCTTGAGGCGCCGCTCGGAGAACTGCGAAAGACGGACACGGATAAAGCCACCCACGTTGTCCGCAAGGAACAGAAGCACATCGTTGAAGAAAGTAGCGATTGGCGAATCGACAAAAATGGCGTTGCTGAGGAGTATGCCAAAAAGCAGCGCGAAGAGATCATACGCGTGCTTTCCGCATGCAAGGGCCGCGTCGGGGGTGCCGATGGTGCTGCGGCGCGCCTGGGAATGAATCGCACAACTCTCCTCTCTCGAATGAAGAAATTCGGCATCTACGCAAAGCAGTATGCTTAGTCTGCTCCCGGCCACTTTGTTGTAGCCCGACCGTAGCCTCGACAGTTTCGACCCTTTCAACTTCTTCAACATCAACATTTTCGACTTCTCGTGATCTTTTCTTGAAAATTCAGCGGCTTACGGCTTCACGCCTTTGGCGCGAGCGTTGCCCTTACTGCATGTGTAAGAACGTAGGCAGAGAGGTGGCGCTATGTCACTGGTTCTCGTATTCATCCATAACTGGCACGAGTCGTTTCGGGTGCTGCGCTACCGCAACGGATTCGGAATCCTGGATTCAGTGCGCTACGGCTTTTGGCTGGCGCACAAGTAGACCCGAAGGTGCTGCCGTGATTGACGCACGTTCAGCGAATGCCAAACGAACCTTTTGTAGTGAGGACAAGACTATGAAATTACAAGATCAGGCCACGAACGCTCAGAACACGCGGCCAAGCCGTTTCCGGTCGGACGTTCCGGAAGAAAGAGGCAAGAACGTGCCAACCCTGGACGAAATCCGTCGGCGAGTGCTTGAGATTCACATCGAACATGGCGGTCACGGTTACGATCTGCACGAGTGCCTCAACGAGTGGCTGCAGGCCGAACGCGAGCTCCGGGAAAAGTACAACAGGAATAACGATGAAGTCGCAAAAGAGAAATGAGATGGGCGTCCGGAAGAAACGCAGGTGCGAGGAGAAAATCGCATGTTCTTGACACTTGGGTTTATTGGCAAATGGACACAGTGGTATCGCGTGCTTCGCTACCGCAAGGGCTTTGGACGTTTTCATTCTGTGCGGTATGGGCTGTGGCTGGCGCGCGGCTGAAGGTGAGGATGCATCATGGCTCGAATAGAAGCATTGAACAGACGCTCGGATTTGCGAGCGCATTTGGCTAAGACACACGGGAGAGGAAGCCTACTAGAGGTCGACGCGTGGATACCGAGTGAAGTTAAGGCCGTCTCCCCGTTGGTGGACCGCCTGATGCGGCTCATCGAGGGGTCGCATTGCATCACGGGCGAGGAACACGCCGTCGAACTCGCGCTCAGGGAAGCTCTGAGCAACGCAGTCGTTCATGGCAACCGTCTGGATGCGCACAAATTAGTTCACGTCCGCTGCCGCTGCAAGGTTGGTAAGGGAATCTCGTTGATCGTTTCAGACCAGGGTCAAGGCTTTGATGTGCGCAGCATTCCTGATCCCCTGGCTGTCGAAAATCTTGAAGGGGAGCACGGACGCGGTATCCACATCATGAAGTTGGCGATGGACCAGGTCGCGTTCGAACAGCGGGGCACCGAGGTTCACATGTGCAAGAGCTCAGCTCGCAATCCAAGAGTGGGTCCCCAGAACGACTCATGTGGTTAGGAGGCATTTTATGGAGGCGCAAGAACGAATCGGCATGTGGTGCGCTTGGGGCATCATTCTCCTTTCCTGGATTGCGTTTTTCCTTGTGCTAGCGCTCATGTTCAGAGCTACCGGCTGCAATCGCAGGAGTAAAGCGGGAACTCAGAGCGTGGACATCGTCGCTGAATCGGTAGGCTTCGAGGCGAGATCTAAAAACGCCCCTTTGCGGCCAGTGCGACAAAGCAGTCTCAGCTCTCAGCCGGTATCGTCGTTCGGTTCTAAACGGCAAGACCGCCCGATGGTCACGGATCACGGTCTCCCCCACCGGGATTCGTGACTCGGAGGGCGGCTTGTCAAAGTTACGTGAAACCTTTGTAAGGGAGAAAGAATATGAAATCACAAAATCTGAAGACGAATGCTCATGGCGTACCAACCGGCATTCTTCAGTCGGACTTTACGGAAGAAGGAGGCAAGAGCGGGCCAACGTCGGCCGAAATCCGCCAGCGAGCGTTTGAGATTCACATCGAACGTGGCGGAATTCACGGTTGCGACCTGGACGATTATTTGCAGGCGGAACGCGAGCTCCAGGAAAAGTACATCAAGAGCTCTCGCGAGTAAGGCGAAAGACGAAGCGTGAAGGAGGCACAAATGCGAGTACAACAAAACGGGAAACACTTTTCATCGGCGTTGGTCGCAGCACTGCTATTGGCAACAGCAGGGACATTAGCCGCGCAAGACGTGCGGTACAACTTTATGCCGAGAACAGATTTCTCGAAATACCACACATATGAGTGGGTGAACATCGCTGGTGCTCACCCCGATCAGATTATGGACGCGGAAATCAAGCAGGCTGTGGACTCACAACTGGTGTCGAAAGGGCTGACCAAAACGGACAGCGACAAGGCTGATCTGTATATCGGGTACCAGACCGCCATCAATCAGGAAACACAATGGGATGCCTGGGGCTCACGAGCCTTCGGGATGGGCACGGGATCGTGGACCAGTTCGAAGATCAATGTCGGGACTCTAGTTCTTGAAATGTATGACCCGGGAACGGAGCAGCTCGTCTGGACTGGAAGCGCGACCAAGACAATTGACCCCAGCGCAAACCACGAAAAGAACATAAAGAACCTGGACAAGTCCATGGCGAAATTACTGAAGAACTACCCGCCTAAACAGAAGTAGAAGTCACGATCGCCTGCGCAAATCCACGAAGGAAAAACAATATCGCAGGCGGGATATTGCGGGGTCCATCGCAGGGCCTTGCGGCAGATAGAGGAGTCGCGGCAACGGAAATAATCGCAATGCGATCGGTCCGCCCACGGAGGTGATCAATGAACATTTTTCAGAAAAGCTTGGCACTACTTCTTACTTGGTCGCTGGTGATTGCTACGGCGCCGGGGGGCTCCGCTTACGTCAACCAGCCCGCTCAATCGGACGCACAGCCGACCAATCCCAGCACGACGCAGTCTCCCCAGGAATTGCAGCAATTGGTGGCGCCGATTGCCCTCTACCCAGACGCATTGGTTTCACAGATCCTCGCTGGCGCGACGAATCCCACGGAAATCGTGGAAGCGGACAGCTGGATGCAAGGGTATCCGAACCTGGCGGGACAGGAGCTCGCGAACGAGGTCGACAAGCAACCGTGGGATCCCAGCGTCAAGGCACTGACTCAGTTCCCCTCCGTGCTGGCCAGCATGGACAAGAACCTCTCTTGGACTTCCTCGCTGGGAGACGCTTACGCAAACGAGCCGCAGGATGTGATGGATGCGGTGCAAGTGCTGCGCGCGCGCAGCAGGCGGGGAATTTGAAGAACAACAAGCAGGAGAAGGTGGAGACACAAGGCAACACGATCATCATCGAGCCTGCGGAACCTGAGGTTGTCTACGTACCCACATACGATCCGTGGATCGTTTACGGAACTCCGGTCGTTCCCTGGCCGGGGTGGTATTGGTATCCGGGTCTCTACGTGCCGGGGCCGGGCATTGGCTTTGGCCTAGGCTTCGGGTTCGGCTTCCTTGCCGGTTTCGCCTGGGGCTGGCACCACTGGGGATGTGATTGGGGACACAGGACGGTCATCTACAACCACACCACGTACATCTCCCATAGCACGACCATTGTCAATCGCGACCATTTCACTCGGACCACCAACAACTTTAATCACACCACGAACAACATCAATCACGGACAAGCCGGTGCGCAGCATGGACCCTCAGGCCAGTCTGGCGTGCATTCGGGAGCGTTCGGCGGCTTCAACCACGGGGCCGTCTCGAATGGCTTTTCCGCACGTGGCCGCTCGAGCTTCGGCGGAGAATTCCACGGAGGGGGTTCCATGGAGGCGGGCGCAGGTAATTCGTACTCGAAATAACTCAACAAGAACTTACATGGAGCGAAGGCCATGCAAATAGCAAATACAAGACTAGACACACTTGGTCGGTTCTGGTTTTTCTGGCTCCCGCTGACGATTGCTGTCGCTCTCCTCCTGCCGCTCACAATCTGGGTCAGGGTGTCGCTTGGGCAGGGACGACTGCAACCGACCTACGCATCGCCCGAAGAAGCGAGTCAGGCGCTATACGAGGCGGCCCAAAACGACAATGAGCAGGCGATTTTGCAGATCCTCGGAGGCCACAAGGAATTAGTCTTTTCGGGTGAACCACAGGACGACAAAGCCGCTCGAAGGCAGTTCGCTGCGAAATTCAAGGAGATGCATCGGTTTGTCCGGCAATTCGACGGAACGTGGGTGCTGTACATCGGCGCGGAGAACTGGCCGTTCCCGGTACCGTTGGTGCGGGAAAAAGAAAAGTGGTTCTTCGATGCAGGCGCTGGCACGCAAGAAATCTTGTTTCGTCGAATCGGTGAAAATGAGTCCGTCGCGATCGAAGTCTGCCATGCTTTGACTCGCGTCAACAGAGAAAATCATCGCGAATCGACGAGCGATGATGTCGTCACACAATATGCGCTGAACCTAGTGGGCGCCAAGCGGGCTGATGGCAGCCATACTCTGACGAATCCCTTCCATGGATATTACTTCCTTAGAGTGAGCGATGACGCCGATATAGCGGATGGGGCTGTGCTTTTCGTGGCCTATCCTGTCAAGTATCGCTTCTCCGGCGTGATGACGTTTGTTGTCACCTCAGATGACGTTGTCTTTCAAAAAGATCTCGGTCCCAACACACCAAGACTCGCCAGGGCCCTCGGCAAAGATACGCCGGATTTGAGCTGGCAAGTTGGCGAGTAGGCGTAAGCACCAATTGCCGTGACGAGACCTGATCGCAATGAAGCTGACTAGCCGATTGACTACCGAACCAAGGGCCCAGTTGGCGGCACCGACGGAGCTGCGGCCCGCATCGGTATCAACCGCACGACTCAATCTCTCGCTGAAGAAACCGGGCCTCGATCCCAGGCAGTACGTCTGAACCGTCAGCTCTTAGCCGCGTCCTCAACTATCGGAGTTGACCTCGACAGTTTCGACGCCTTCAACTTCTTCAACATCGACACCTTCGACTCCTGGCGGTCTTCCCCCGAAAATTCAGCGACTTACAGTTCCCCGCGTTTGGCTAAGGCCTTGCCCTTATCTGACGCGTAGCGAAAAGGCGGTTTTCAAACTGGGCTCGCCTTCGCTGCCACATAGCTAATCAGGAGGCTCGCTATGAAGCACAAAGCGGAACCAACTATCGCTTGCGTGAGTGATCCTGCAGGCGAACGAACGCTCGTAGTCGCCGCCAAGAACGGAGACGAACAGGCGTTTGAAACCCTGTTTAAACGTTACCAGCGAAAGACCCTCGCAGTTGTCTTGCGGTACACACGTGTGGTGGAGGACGCGGAAGACATCGTTCAGCAAAGCTTCTACAAGGCTTTCGTGCATTTGTGCCAGTTCCAAGGAGAGTCCTCCTTCTCCACCTGGTTGACGCGAATTGCTATCAACGAAGCGCTTATGTTCCTACGACGCATTGGTGCGGTGCGCGAGGTATCGATCGACGACATTCGTGACGTAGGAAGTGCGGAGAGTTTGGGGATACCCGACTCAAATGCCGACCCGGAAACCCGCTGCTCGCAGCGAGAGGAAGTGCGGATTCTGTCGAAGGCGGTTCGGAATCTGCGCCCGGGGCTGCGCACATCAATCGTGTTGAGAGAACTTCGTGAGTTATCTACAAGCGAGACGGCTCGTCGCATGGGGCTCTCAGTCACCACAGTCAAAGCGCGCATATTTCGCGGGAAGCGTCAGCTCCGCCAAGAACTAGGGTCTTATCTGAAGCCCAATGCGAAGCCCGGGGCAGATATCACTAAGGATCTTCCGCAACCTCACCTCTGCAACGCTTCCGGTTTCTGAGGAAAACACCATGTTGAAGATCAGCTTTAGCGAAACACCTGCGGAAGAGAAATGGATTCTAGAAGGCCGCATCAGTGGGGCTTGGGTTCGAGAACTAAGGGCGAGCTGGAAGAAGAACCACCAAAGCGACAAGAAGCGTGCGTGCATCGTGGACCTGAACGAAGTCATATTTATCGACAAGACTGGTGAGAGGCTGCTACGCGTGTTGCGCAACGAAGGTGCGCAGTTCATCTCGGGCGGTTGCTATGTCCGGCACATTATTGAACAGCTGAAGGTCCGGCGGAAACGCAAGATTTCCGATCTACTGGCTTCCTTTCTTGTCGTGTTCGGGTTGGTGCTGTTCGACACAACAGCAACAAGAGCGCAAAGCACAACAGTGCTGGGAAGCGTGCCGAGCGGGCCAGCCAGAGATGAACTTGTCCAGTTGACTCTCCGGGACGCCATCAAGATGGCGTTGCGATACAACCTCGGAGCAATCGAAAGCGGACAAAACGCCCAAATTGCTCGCGGTCAGCGGCTACTCGCGCTTAGCAATCTGTTGCCACAAGTCAGCGCAGGCGCATCCGAGACTGTCGAGCAACTGAACCTCGCGACGTTCGGGCTTAACGGACTAAAAGCGGGAATTCCCACTATTGTTGGACCGTTCAGCTACAGCTCAGTGGATGCAAGCGTCAGCCAGACACTATTCAGCTATGAATCCATCCAGCGGTTTCGCGCAGCCGGCACTGCTGAACAGGCCGCCCAACTCAGCTATCAGGACATCCTGGATGTGGTCACACTCACGGTTGGCAACGCCTATTTGCGGATCATCGAGGCCGACTCTCGAATTAAGGCGCAAGAAGCCCAGGTGCAGAATGCGAGGGCGCTTTATGATCGGGCGGCCGATCAAGTGCAGGCGGGGACCGCTCCACGAATCGACGCAACACGCACCGAAGTTCAGCTGCACACGGAGGAGTACAACCTAAGCATAGCCCGCAACAACTTCGCCGTCGCAAAACTAGCTCTTGGACGTGCGATCGGACTGCCACTAGGGCAGCAGTATGAGCTGGCCGACTCACTCCCGTATTCCGACATCACTCCGCTGAGCGTCGACGATGCCCTGCAAATTGCGTTCAAGTCGCGCAGCGATTCTCGTTCCGCTCTCGATTCCCAAAAAGCTGCTGCGCAAACCCTTTCTGCTGCCAAAGGCGAACGGTATCCAACTGTGGCGGTTAATGGTAGCTACGGCGATAGTGGGCCGACGTTCGGCAACTCGCACGGAGATTTCACGTTTCAGGCGGGGATCAGGGTTCCCCTCTTCACCGGCGGACGGATCAAAGGCGATATCACGCAAGCCGAGGCCGCACTGCGTCAGCGGAAGGCCGAGTCGGAAAACATACGCGGACAGATCGACCAGGACGTCCGCACAGCCCTACTGAATTTGAATGCCGCGAAAGAACAGGTTGAAGTCGCCAACCAAAATGTCGAGCTTGCCAATGAGAGCCTTGCTCGGTCGAAGGACCGCTTCACTTCTGGAGTAACTGACAGTGTTGAAGTCGTCCAGGCCGAGCAGGCTCTCGCCAGCGCCAACGATCAATACATAACCAGCCTCTACAACCACAACTTCTCAAAACTTTCGCTGGCACGTGCACTCGGAGTAGCACGCACGAATTACGAACAATATCTAGGAGCAAAGTAATGCCGAACAAGAATGGTACGCAAACCATAGAACCTGATGAAAAACTAACAATTAATCTTGCGGACGATAAAGCCGGTTCACCGTCGAAAGAGAGAACCGACAAACCCTCGACAAGCCGGCGCAAGAAAGCCATCGTCATTTCGGCAGTGATCGTGGTTGCCATCGTAGCGGCCTATTTCGCGTGGAATGCTTTTCGCTACGAAGACACCGACGATGCGCAGATAGAAGGGCACATCATGCCCTTGAGCGCGCGTATCAACGGCCAAGTTCTCAAAGTGAATTTCGTCGAGGGCCAGTTGGTTCATGAGGGCGACGTGCTCGTGATCATCGATCCCGAAGATTACAAGATTGCCGTGATTCAGGCCCAGGCGGCGCTGGAGGACTCGCGAGCCAGCGCCACGAGCTCCCACTGGTACGTGCCCATCACCTCGGTGACGACCCAAAGCAATCTCGATTCGGCGCAGACCGCCGTGGTCAACGCGGAGGCGGGGCTCCGGGCAGCCGAGCAAAACCACGAGTCGGTTAAGGCATCGCTGACGCAGGCCGAGGCTAATGCGGTCAAGAGTGATGCAGACCTCGACCGCGCCAAACAACTCGTGGCGAAAGAAGATATCTCCCGCCAGCAATACGATCAGGCGGTCGCGACAGCAACGGCAAACCGGGCCGGAGTCGCTTCAGTGGCCGCTGCACTGCTGGCCACCGAGCAGGCCGTGCGTCAGGCGGAAGGGAAACTCTTGCAGTCCAAGGCCGATCTGCGCAGCGCGCAAACCGCGCCCCAACAAGTATCCCTAAAGCGGGCCCAGGCGGACGCCGCGGATGCACAGGTCGACCAACGCCGCGCTCAATTGGCCCAAGCGCAGCTGAATTTCAGCTACACCATCATTCGCTCGCCGGTGACTGGAATCATTGGAAAGAAGAGCGCTGAAGTCGGTCAGAACGTGAGTGTCGGCCAAGAGATGCTGGAAGTTGCGCCGCTGGATGACGTCTGGGTTACCGCCAATTTCAAGGAAACGCAGCTTGAGCATATGCGACCTGGGCAGCGCGTGAAAATCAAGGTGGATGCCTACGGGCGTACATGGTACGGACGCGTGTCCAACATGGGCGGCGGCACAGGGTCAGTTTTTAGTCTGCTGCCTCCGGAGAACGCGACAGGCAATTACGTGAAGGTCGTGCAGAGGGTGCCTGTGCGCATCGATTTCGATCGCACTGAGGGACAGGACTTCAATGCAGAGGGACTTTTGAAGCCGGGATTGTCAGTCGAGCCGGATGTGAGGGTTCGATGAGCGCATCCGGTTCTGTTGCCGGCGATGAAGCGGTCTGGCAGCCAAAGGTCAACCCCTGGATTATCGGCGTAGCGGTTTCGCTGGCTGCGTTCATGGAGGCGCTCGATACCAGCATAGCGAACGTGGCACTTCCACACATCGCTGGCAGCATGGGCGCGAGCAATGATGAGAGCACGTGGGTCTTGACCAGTTACCTGGTGTCGAACGCCGTTGTGCTTCCGATCAGCGGCTTTCTCGTTGGTTGGCTCGGACGCAAGCGTTTTTTTCTCATGTGCGTGGCCTTTTTTACAGTTAGCTCGTTTTTGTGCGGCGTCGCGCCGAGCCTCGGACTGCTGCTTCTTTTCCGAGTGCTGCAAGGCGCCTTCGGTGGCGGACTGCAGCCGATGACGCAGGCAATCCTGGCGGACACTTTCCCGCCGGAGAAACGTGGGTTGGCCTTCGCATTGTATGGAATCACGGTCATTTGTGGCCCCGCCATTGGTCCCACGCTGGGCGGCTGGATTACCGATAACTATTCCTGGCGCTGGATTTTTTATATCAACGTTCCCGTGGGAATTCTGGCTGTTTTGCTGGTTTCTCAGCTACTCGAAGATCCACCCTACTTGTCCCGCCTGAAAACTACCATTGCGAAATTCGACTACATTGGGTTTGGCCTGCTCGCCGTCGGCGTAGGTGCTCTCCAGGTTGCGCTCGACAAGGGACAAGAGGACGACTGGTTCGGGTCGCGTTTCATTACCACACTGATCATTATTGCCGCCGTGGGTTTGATGTCCCTCATTATCTGGGAGTGGCGCCACAAGGAACCCATCGTGGATGTCCATTTGTTCAAACAGTTTAATTTTGCGAGCTGCAATCTCATGATGTTCGTGCTTGGCGCGGTTCTGTTCAGTTCCACCGTACTTCTTCCCCAGTTTTTGCAAACGCTCATGGGTTACACGGCGCAAAAGGCTGGCATGGTCATTTCGATGGCGGCTATTCTTCTGGTCTTCCTTTTACCGTTGGTCGGGCGCCTCGCAGGACACTTTCAGGCCCGGCACCTTCTCGCTTTCGGCTGGATCGCACTCGCTGTGGCCATGTATTTCTCATGCAAGCACATCGATCTACTCATCAGCTTTCGTTCTGCCGCGTGGATGCGCATTTGGCAGTATCTTCCGGTTGGATTTTTATTCGTTCCGCTCACGATGGCTGCCTATGTCGGCCTGCCGGAGTCAAAAAGCAATGCTGCGGCCGGTTTGATAAACTTCACGCGCAATATCGGGCAGAGTGTAGGAACCTCGGCTGTGACTACGTTGCTTGCACGCCGAGGTCAATACCATCAGTCCGTTCTCGCCGAGTACACACGCTCTCATCGGTTCGAGGCGGCCGTCGCAGGCTTGACGAGCCGTCTGACGCATATAGGTCTAAACATGCACTCAGCTCGCCAACAAGCGCTGGCAAGGATGTACAGCACGGTATTAGCGCAGGCTCAAGCCTTGTCTTACGTTGATATCTACTGGCTGCTCGCAGCGACCTCCGCGCTTATGTTTCTGTTGTGCTTCCTGCTAGCGAAGAACGAACCCGGCAAAGGCGGCCAGGTCGCCGTTCACTGAAGGTTGCTCTTGAGCAATGGCGTTGATTCGCGAAATCGGCAAAGCGGTTTGTATCGTAATAATCACGCTGTGGCTGCAGTCTGCCGGGATCGCGGCACTCATACATTGGGTCAGACACGCCCTTGCCGGTGATGCGCACAGACTTGGGCCGTTTCGATCTGCCGTACTAGTCGTGCGGCTCACGGCCGCGGTAATCATTTTACATGGAGTATTGATTCTATTCTGGACGAGCTGCTATCGCCGGCTTTGCGTCTCGTCCTGGGAGTCCGCGCTTTACTTCTCGGCCAGCAGCTATGCCACCGTGGGTTATGGCGACCCGACGACCTGAAAACCATCGCCTCAGCCCGCAAGGCGGGCAGTCACGACGGAAAAACGTAATGCGCAGGAGGCAGTGGTCGCGCTCTTGTTCCCAGAAAAAACGCAGGAAACGTAAGCTCTGCTTGGACAAACTCTATTTCCTGTACCTATGTTGTGCCTTTTTGTGCCCACGCGAAAATGGAGCACTTCTGGTAAGTTCTTGAGAATGAATGGCGGGGACGACGAGACTCGAACTCGCGACCTCTGCCGTGACAGAGCGCTGTGATGTAATCGATTGATATCAAACGGTGTTGGCGGACATCTTTTGATACCACAAGGTACCGGATGTCACTTCTTATCGTCCCCTTATTGTACCCAGATTGAATCAACCTGGTTTTCTCGCTCCTAAGACGCTCAAATACTATGGGTCTTGTACTACTTGACATTTAACGCGACGCAGTATAGTGTCGGATTGTGATTCAGTCCTTCCGCTGCGCCGATACCGGGCGCCTATTTCATCGAGAGTCTGTCCGCCGGTTCAAAGCTATCGAGCGTCAGGCTCTTAGGAAGCTGGACATGCTAGATGCAGCGCAGGACATCCGGACGCTCTCAACGCTGCCAGGAAACAGGGTAGAGCGCCTGAGAGGAGACCGGAAAGGGCAGTACAGCATTCGCGTCAATGACCAATGGCGCGTCTGTTTTGAATGGCGCGATGGGCATGCCTACGAAGTTGAAATCGTGGATTATCACTAGGAGACAGCAGGATGACGAAGAAACTTAAGCCGGTGCATCCAGGAGAAATTCTCCGAGAAGAGTTTATGCTCCCTCTGCGACTAAGTATGAACAGAGTTGCTATGGACTTGCGCGTCCCTGTGACGCGGATCGCCGATATCGTCAACGAGAAACGCGCAATTACTGCTGACACAGCCCTGCGTTTCGCGCGCTACTTCAACAATAGTCCGACGTTCTGGATGAATCTCCAAACGCGCTATGACCTGGAAGTCGCCGAAGATGAGATTGCTGATAAGGTTGAACGCGATGTCCGCCCTCTGGAAGCAGTGCCAACAAGGTAGTTCAACGAATTCTCTCAGGCAGACAAGTGCGTGTATGGCCAGGGGATCCGAAAAGCGATCTGCGCAGACAGCTGTCGTTAGGCTCTCGTCACGAAATATAGACCCAAATGAACGGCGCAGGGCCCAGGAGCCTGTGCATTTTGGGTCCCATTTTGTGCCCGCGCAGGGATGGAGCCTATTCTGTAAGTGTTTGAAAAGTTATGGCGGGGACGACGAGACTCGAACTCGCGACCTCTGCCGTGACAGTGCACTATTTTTTGGTAACTGCTTGAAACTGCACGGCACGGATGGCTACCAAAACCGCGGTTTGGAACTCCAAGTAACAATTATTGGACCATGAATTGACCAAGAAATGGACTGTGCCGTCGAACGGCAGAAGGCGTTAGCTGCGTGTCAGCAAGAGATAAATGACAGCCAGCAGCATCACCATAAGAGCATCGACAAAGAACCAGCCATATCCCAACACCAAAATGTGACTGAGAATTACGGCGGTCATCCACACAACAGTCAATCTCGCTCCCAATCTGGCTGTCTTCGGAACCAGGAGCAGAACCGCCACCACCGTCTCGAAGGCTCCTGACCCTAGGCGGAATACCGGCTGAGATACCAACCCGTGGACCGCTTGCGACATCTGCGTGAACAGGGTCACCGAATCTGGCACCGCTGCAAACTTGAGAAAGATGGCGGCATACAGAAGGTTCACGGACACCAACAGGCGAATTGCCAGTAGTGCGAGTTTTTTGCCCATAAAATCTTGCCCCCTTGACCACCTCGAACCGACCAATGCTTCGCGAATCGTAGCACTCATTTCTGCCTCTTCATGAACTGACCTATAAGCGCCGCAATTTCATCTGCGTTGGTATCAAGAGCGAAGTGTCCTGCGTCGAGAACGTGAACCTCAGCGTTCCGTACATCCCGGCGATAGGCTTCCGGCTCCGAAATGTCGAATGAGGGGTCATACTTACCCCAAATCACCAGCAGCCGCGGCTGCCTTTCGCGCATCCATGCCTGCCACTTGGGGTAGGAGTCGACGTTCGTGCGGTAGTCGTAGAAGAGGTCGCTTTGAATATCCACCTGGCCGGGCTGGCTAAGAAAAGCAAATTCATCGGTCCAGAGATCCGGGGCATAGCGCTCGACGTTAGGATCGCTCCCTACATGGCGCGTCCGCGTAGTCGCGAGTGACAGGAGGTTTGCGCGAAGCGCACTCTCGTTGGCGGAACGATCGGCCCAAAAGGCCCGGCGTGTTTTCCAAATCGCTCCCAGACCTTCGTTGTGCGCAACGGCGTTCTGAACAATGAGCGCCTCGATTCGGTCCGGATGGGCCAAGGCCATGCGAAAACCCACGGGCCCGCCGTAATCCTGCATGTAAAGCGTGTAGCGCGAGAGCCCCAGAGCTTCGGTGAAGTGATTCATGGTTTCGGCGAAGTGATCGAACGTGTACGCGAATTTTTTCGGTTCCGGCCAGTCACTGTGTCCGAAGCCGGGGTAATCGGGCGCGACAAGGTCATAGTGATCGGAAAGCTGGGCGAAGAGAGGCGCGAACATCCGCGAGGAAGACGGGAGTCCGTGCAACAGGAGAAGCGTCGGTGCGTCTTTCGGACCGGCTTCTCTGTAAAAGATGGAGAGTCCATCGATCTGTATGTTGCGATAAAAGGTTGAGTGCTCCACGGGCCGTTCCTTTCCCTGGGCGTGGGCCGGCAGTTGAAATATTGCGAGCATCATAGAAACCACCAGCACCATACGAGAAACCTGCAAGAATCGGGGCCAACGGGACGGGTAGAAAGGGCGCATAGTTTAGCTCCGCGTTAGAAGTCCTGTACCGTTGGGCGGATGACCATCTCATCGACTTCCACCTCGACCGGCTGCTCGATTGCGTAAGCGATCGCTCTGGCGATCGCGCCGGCCGGGATGGCCATTTTTAAGAACTCGCGTAAATTCTTTCTGGTCGCTTCGTCCGAGCTGCTCTCCGGCAGCTCCGTGGCAACAGCACCCGGCGAGATCATCGTGCAGCGAATATTTTGGGAGTGCAGTTCCATCCGCAGCCCTTCAGTCAACGCGCGCACAGCCGCCTTGGTGGCGCAGTAGACCGTCCCGCCGGGAGCGAACATTTTGATCCCGAAAACAGAAGCGATGTTAATGATGTGACCGCTCTTCTGCTTCTGCATGTGAGGCAGGGCGGCGGCAACCCCGTATAGAAGTCCTTTGATATTGACGTCAATCTGCCGGTCCCATTCATCCACCTTGAGGGCCCCGATCGGTGCGATGGGCATAATACCGGCGTTATTGAGGAGCACATCGACGCGGCCGAAACGGTCGACGGCCCCTTGGATGAGCGCTTCCACTTCTGCGCGCTTCGTCACATCGGTGGCAAATCCAATGGCCTTGCCGCCGGTGGCCGAGATCTCTTGAACCACTGCGTCGATCCGGTTCGAACGCCGCGCTCCCAGTACAACTTTTGCTCCATGTTCCGCGAGAAGCTTCGCGGTGCTTTCCCCAATGCCGCTGCTGGCTCCGGTGATTACTACAACTTTGTCGGTGACATTTGACATTTCCATTCTCTTTTTCTCCTTATTTAAGAATTTGCTTTTCGCGGCGAGCTGCACTCCACTGAATGATGGGCCCCACGATTTCAGAAACCTCTTCAATCAATGAGGCCAAAAAGGCCGATACGTCGGTGCAAGTAGAAAGATTGGCACTCTGCCCAGCCCATAGGGGCAGGAGATCCGATCGGCCTGCCGCCTCAGCCGGAATCGCAACGTTTCTGACAAGTCCTCGTTGCAGCGGATAGGGCAAAATCTCGGTTCGTGGCTCGTTCAACTCCTCCAGCAAGCGGTTGTGGATTCCCCGCGCGAGTCTTCCAGTGAAGCCCTTTGTCAGCGCGGTGTGCCCGGCCTTTTTCCCTCTTAAAGCCTGGCGATGAAGGAAGCTGGCGCCGGACTCCTCACACGCCAGGAATACTGTTCCCATTTGCACGGCCTCTGCTCCAAGAGCCAGGGCGGCGATTACGCCGCGCGCATCTGCGATGCCACCGGCGGCGATCACCGGCACATTGACCATGTCAGTAATCTGAGGGACGAGCGAAAAGGTGCCTGTAAGTGAATCCTCCGCGGACCGGAGGAATGAACCGCGATGTCCTCCGGCTTCGAACCCGGAGGCGACGATCGCATCCACGCCTGCCTCCTGAAGTGCTGCTGCCTCATCGGGTGTTGTCGCCGCGCCAATCGTGACAATGCCTTTCTTCCGGCACTCCTCTAAGATTTCTCTTGGCGGGATTCCAACGATGAAGCTGAATACCGGGACGTTCGCGTCCAGCAACACGCGAGCCTGATCTTCAAATCGGATCGGCGAATACGGTTTGTATGTCGGACGAGGCGCCCCCAAGGCGGCGAGATGGACAGCAAGTGGCGCAAGGCTCCTATTGAAGGCGTTTTCGTCCGATGTTCGGGCACCTTCGTCTTCCATCGATACCCACAAGTTCATTGCGAACGGTTTCGATGTAAGGGAGCGAATCTCTCCGATCGCGTCCTTGATCGCCTGCGGAGCCAAGCCGTGCGCACCAAACGATCCGAGCCCGCCAAAGTTGGAGACCGCTGCCGTCAATTTTTGTGATGACAATCCGCCGAGCGGACCTTGAATGACGGGATAGTCGATCCCGAGTTTCGCTGTGAGCCGGTTCTCATTCCAGCGTGGCGGCATTACGCGGATACCTCAAAAATCAACTCCAGTTCGACCGGCACGCCGAGCGGAAGGCTGGCTACGCCGTACACCAGTCGGCTAGGGTTTTTGTCTTTTCCGAAAACGTCCTGCAGCAACTCTGAAGCGCCCTCAGCGATGTTCGGCTGCTCCCGGACATCTCCCGAAGTGGCCACCAACACGCCGAGCCGGACGATCCGGGTAACTTTGTCGAGCGATCCCAAGTGCTGCCGCGCAACAGCGAGGGCGTTGACCGCAGCCAGGTAAGCGGCCGTGCGCCCCGTTTGCAGGTCGAGTTCCGCGCCGATGCGCCCGATGAATTTCGCTTCGCGGCCTACAGTGGGAAGCATTCCGGTGAGAAAGAGCAGGTTGCCCGTCTGCACCGCTTCCGCGTAGATGCCGAACGGCTCAGGCGGCGCTGGAAGCTTGATGCTAAGTTGTCTTAACCGCTGCTCGGCAGTGGCAAGACGAGAGCTATCCCCGCTTAAGATTTTTTCTTTCGAATCCGTATTCATTGATCTCGTTCCAGCGGCTTAGGTTTGATCGTCCACATTCTGATTTTCCACAGTGCCCCATGGGAGGCTGCGCCGTTATAGATGCTCAGCGCTGTCCCACGAAATCTCCCAAGCGATTTTCTGCATCGCCGGGTTTGCAAAAGCCTCGCTCTATCAGCGTTTTGATTCTCTGCTGCGTGGCCGGTCGTGCCATCGAAGCAACGCAAGCATTCCACCCGGATTCGATTTCGATATCAGATGGCAAACTAGGAACGTCGACTAGGCGCTTGGTATCCATGATTGTCTGTTTGTCGAAGGAGGCGATTCGGGTGGCGAGCGCATCAACAAACCCGTCAAGATCAGCATCCGGCAACGACCGATTCACATAGCCGTAGCGCTCTGCCAAGTCGCCTGGGACGTCGTTTGCACTTAAAATTACTTCCAGGGCGCGTCCTCTTCCCATGAGGCGCGACAGTCGTGCCATGGGGCCACCGCCAGGCACCAGACCGGCGCCAACTTCAAACTGCGACAAGATGGCTTTTTCGCGACTGGCAAAACGCATGTCGCAGGCAAGGGCAAGCTCACTTCCCATACCGGTCGCCCGCCCGCGAATCAGCGCTAGCGATACGACAGGTGCACGACTCAGGCGCACCAGCATCTCGGGCCATGGATGCAAGCCTGTGGGTCCAGGAGGGAGATGCGCCAAATCGTCAAGTTTTGTAAGAAAATCTAAATGAATCAGAAAGAAACCTTCAACAGCACTGTCGAAGACCACCACCTTAACCTGCTCGTCAGTTTCGATTGCCGTGATGACCTCGTTCACTTGCGGAAGCATCTCCGGGCCGAAGATGTTGAGCGGTGGGTGGTCAAACGTGACTCGCCAATACTCGGGCGAGCGTTGGACCAGACGTATATCAGTCGTCTTCGTTGCTGCGTAATTCTGATCTTTCATCTTTGTCGTCTCCTGTTCATTTGGTTTCATTTTGATTTTGCATTGCGATCGTTTTATGTGGCGCTCTCGTCACGCGGCTTTGGTGAGGTGGTCCCACATAGGGAAACTCGAGCAGCAGATCGCGGTGGGGCCCAACGTTGTCCCCCGTGACCGTTCCATTTGTGAGAACGCGCATGAACCAATCGAACGCATCATCGGTGAGTGTCCGGCCGTTATCGGGAAACAACGCCGGTCGAGTAGGGTTATAAGGCAGAACATCTGGGAGCAATGTCCCCGCCACGCGCTTCGCCTCACCCGGCGTGTATCCACCGGTGTGCTCCAGAGCGTGGGAGAAGCCAGCAAGGAAACGCTCATCGTTCGCCGGTTCACCCGCGAGGTAGGCATCTCTCTCTTCGACAAGTATGACCGCTTGCGCAGGCCGCGCTCCGCGCTCCACTTGAATCCAGCCGCCGCCACCTGGCGTAAGCGTGCGCGCCCACAGACAAACCTCTTTTGCCCCCAGAGCAGAGTTAGGTACTTCAAGAACGATACTGCACACATCTTTGTCAGCGAAGAAATCGTCGCCCGTGAACTGCAGGTTGTTCTTCGCGCCTTCCACGTCGCAGAAGAAAGGGTCGCTGCGCCAGCCGGCAAAGAAGCGGGTATCACCTGCCTCTGTAATCCTCGCCTCGCGCCCTGTTGAAACCTGCGCGCCATCAACGATTACCTGCCCGCCATCTCCGGTACCGGCAGCTTGCGAGCCATCAATGCGGTGGAGAATCGCGGTTTGTGCGCCGCGCTCGAAAGCTGAGAAGCGTACCCGGTATGCGATATCGGCGATCGCGTCACCATTTGTGTCAATCTTCAGCTCGTACAGTGCTTCGGGTGCGAAAGGTTCGGTCGTAGTGGGCCCAGGAGGGTTTTCACCGGCAGACGGGTGCACGTTCATGATCAGAATCGATTTTCCAGTCTCTCCAGGTTTGGGAAAGGCGTACAGATCCGTGAAGTCGAGTCGGGCGTCCTCTTGAGGGAAGCCGAAGTCAGGGCCAGAATAGTGATGCGACATGGATTAGTCCTCCTCTCCTGCAGGGCTGTTCGTCCGCCCGGGCTAGAACGCGGCGGCACCAGCCGCAGCGACGGCATGATCCTGATCGCCGGAGCCACCGCTGACGCCAATCGCGCCTACGACCTTGCCATCGAGCTTCAGCGGGATGCCGCCCGCAAAAATCATGACTTTGCCGTTGTTCGAAACATGAATGCCGAAGAACTCGCCTCCCGATTGAGAAAGCTTTGCCAATTCCTTCGTCTCAATGTCAAATGCACGCGACGTGTAAGCCTTCTTCATAGAGATATCAATGCTGCCAATCCATGCGTTGTCCATGCGAACGTGCGCGACGATGTGTCCGCCTTCGTCAACCACTGCGATGTTCATGGGCTGGCCAATTTCCCTGGCTTTCTTCTCCGCCGCGCTGATTACGCGGCGGGCATCTTCTAATTTCACTGCGGTCATGGGTTCTCCTCTTATGCGTTGTGGGGCGACCCTAGATCCTTCTCCTCCGATCGGGATCACTTGCTTCCGGCTTTCGCTGCAGCTTGCTCGATCAAGTCTGCGACTTCTTTCGGGTGAGAAAGCATTGGCACGTGACTGGAGGGGACAGTGATCGATGTAGCCTTCATCGCCGCCGCTTCGGCCTTCTCAAGCTCCGGAGAAACAGCGCGGTCGTTGCTCGCAATCACGCACCAAGATGGCTTGGTCTTCCACGCGGCGGTCGTGATTGTGGCCCCAAAGACAGCTGCTGCTGTCGGACCCTGTGTCGCCGTCAACACCTGCTTCTCCTTGTCTGGCAGATCCTGGGCGAAGTCTTCAGCGATTCCCTTTGGGCTCACCGTCAGAAAACCTTCAGCATCCGCCCGGACTTCGCTGCCTAGCGGAGCCGGCGGAAACTGTTTTGTGACCGAAGCAACGGACTCACCATCCGACGGCGCGAGCGCAGCCACATAAACCAAGCCGACTACCTTTGGATCGTTTCCTGCCTCCGTGATAACCACTCCCCCATAGGAATGGCCCACTAGCAGTACAGGGCCATCCTGCAATGCGATGGCGCGCTTGGTGGCGGCAACATCGTCAGCCAGCGAGGTCAATGGGTTCTGTACGGCGACCACATGCAATCCATTGGCTTGAAGCAGTGGAATCACTTTGGACCAGCTTGATCCATCGGCCCACGCACCGTGAACAATGACAATGTTTCTAACCCCTTGAGGGGAGTTCCCCTGAGCGACTGGTCCCGTGTGAAACACCGCCGTCAGTAGGAATCCTGCAATTGCAATCAAAGTACTTGGGTACGCTTGCGAGAGTTTCATATTTTTCTCCTTAGTTGAATCAAGATTGAAGTCATGGTTCATCACGCTCTTACCGCAATCACAGCCCGCGAGAGTCGACGCAGTCCTTGTAAAACGGTCTGCTACAGGTCCGGCTTACACCAGGTTGACCGTGGTGTGGACGTTGCCCCGTGTAGCGTTGGAATATGCACATGTCTCGCCGTGCGTGGCGTCCACAATGGCCTGGGCGACTTCGCGCTCCAAGCCTGGCAGGCTGACGTTAAGCCGTGCTCGGAGGAAGTAAACATCGCCAGAATTGCACAGGTCTATTTCGGCATCGATGGCTACGTCAGCCGGAAGTTTCACCTTCATCTTGTTGGCCACAACTCCCATCGCACTAATGAAACAGGCCGACCAACCAGCGGCAAACAACTGCTCCGGATTGGTGCCAGTTCCTGGGACTCCGGGAGCCGAGAAATTAACATCTAAGCGGCCATCATCACTGCGGGAGACGCCGCCTCGCCGACCGCCCGAAGTATGGGTCTTGGCGGTGTACCGCACCTTTATGTCTTCCTGGGTTGAACCAGCTACTGCGTTGTTTTTTTGATAAGTGGTCATCCTTATTTTTCTCCGTGCGTCGGTCAAAACCGGCAAAGTGTAGTGAGTGAAAGTTTCATACGTTAAAGGATTAGCGAGCCAGAACGCCCCGAGTCACAGTTCTGCCGCCAACAGGTTGCAGCCAGGACCAGCACCGAGAAAGCTAAAAGACGGATCATGGTTAGCGAGCGCATCCGATGTTTACTGGGCATTTACCCAGGTATCCGAACCGGCCAGCTTAACCGCCACATCCGTAAATAAAATCCGCAGCGGCTTGCCGTCACCTGTGCCGCGGTGGTCCAAGGAGACAACGATAGGGCCAGCCTTCTTGTAATCCAGCCACTTCGCAATAACAATTTTGACGATAATCGGCTTTCCGGGGCCACGGTGCCAGAGAAGTTGCTGGATCAGGTTGTCAGGGCCGACGTACATTTCCCAAGTGTCGCCGGGAGTGTAACCGCCGCCCTCGGGCGGGTATGTCATGACGACACGCCTGGCGGAACCCCTGCCGATCGGCAGTTTGTGCATGCCAGTATCTTCGACCCTGGCGCTGGTGTCCCAGCAGGCATGGAAGGGAAGCCATAGCCAATACTGATTGTTGTTGAAACTCGGATCGATTTCATTCTTCACGTTGTCAGGCTGGCTGCTGAGCTGAGAGCGCACCTAGGTAATCTTTACCGGATTGCCGTCCTTGTCTTTTCCCTCGTAGGTGACCCGGTCGGCTTTGGGCTCCCAGATCCAGCTCTGAGCGACTTTGAGTCCTGGAAAATCTATGTTGAAGGTGGAGCGGACCGCATCAATTTGCCCGAACGAGTCGATGCCATAAGCCTGTGCAATTTTTTCGGCGGCTGGCGGACACTTCTGCGCCCAGGAGACCGAAGCCAGAAGCAGCAACCCGAAAATTAGAAGACTGATCTTTGTAATACGGCTAGAATTTGTCATGAAAGTCCCTCTTTCGAAAGTCAATTTCCTACACAGATGTAATTAAGTCAGAAGCGCGGCGCTGGCAGGCCGAGCGCCATTGCCAGTCACCATTTGCCCGCGTGCGCGCCGCCATCTACGTGCAGTATTTCACCCGAGGTGAACGTGGCGTCGGTCAGAAACAAAGCTGCGTCGACGACTTCTTTGACCTCACCGATCCTGCCGACCGGGTGCAACCCTTTGAGAAAGTCATGCGTTTCCGGTTTATGCATGGGAGTATTGATCACTCCCGGCGCTATGGCGTTTACACGAATGCCTTCCTTCGCGTATTCAATGGCGAGGGCGCGTGTCACCGCATTTAAGGCGCCCTTCAGCATAATTTGAACGGCCGCCCCTACACCTGCGATCGGTTGGTCAACCAGCGTAGTTGACACGTTGACGATGCTGCCCGATTTCTGCCGCAACATCTGCTTTATGGCGAGCTGTGACACGTAGAGAAAACCTGCAAGCGTCGTGGAGACTAAATTGTTGAAGTCTTCGGTCGTGTATTCGGTGAAGGGCTTCGGAATAAAAACACCCGCATTGTTTATCAGCACATCGATCCGGCCAAATCGCGATACGGCAGTATCCACAATCTTTGCGGCCGTGCGCGGGTCGCCGATGTCTCCGTCGACGAGTGCAACATTCGCGGCTGCCGGGAATGGATTTGCTTTGGTAATGTTTCGCGAGTTTGCGACTACGCTGTAACCTCGTTTCAGGAACGCTCCGACGAGTCCGGCTCCGATCCCTCGCGAGGCGCCAGTAACAATTGCTGTTTTCGCTGCATTTGCCATTTGCATGCTCCCTTTAACGTCAATCTCGTACGGACCGAAGAACCACGCACTCACCCTTTTAAGGGTGTGTTTGCAAGGACCTCCACTTTTTGCACCTGCGGAGGAACCCCAAATAATTCGCTGGCCCGCGCCGTCAAGGCCTTCGCAATCTCGCCAGTCAAGTGGGCATTCCGGCCCGCTTCATTTGCAAACGTATCGAAGATGCCAAACTTCCCCGGACCGATCTTGATCGCGTACCATTTCAAGGTCGCTTTTTCATCCAGCGCGAGCGGCTGAGCCGACTTTAGAAATGCCTCGGCATCAGCCTCCTTGCCTGCGCGTGCTTGGAGCATGACCAACAATCCAATCGCTTCCATAGAATTACCTCCAGTGTTGAATTACTTCGACCGATTCCTCACAACAGTGAGTAAACTGCACATCGCATACGGGGTTGTGCGGGTTTCTGCTCGGATGGTCGGGATCTTGCTGAATTCATGCTCCCAGAGACAGAATTCCAACGACTTACACCTGAGCCTGGAGTTTGTCTTGAGAGAACGACGGAGAGAGTTCGAATGAGCTACGGCATCGCCGAGTCAGAATCGTTGACGGAGGACACAGTGCTGAGGCGGATGCAAGGAGCGATGAGCTACAAATTCCGGACAAGGCCGGACGTTGACAACGAACTAGGAATCAACCAGTGAAAACGACGTATCTTCGGAACGGGTTTCCGAAGGGCGAATCACTTCGGAGTCCAGAAAATCCTGGCGATACTCTGTCGGGCTAACTTTACAAACATCACGAAAGACCTGCGCAAAGTGCTGCTGGGTCTTGAAGCCACAGGCCACGGCCACGTCCAATACTCGCGCATCAGGAGCACGCAACATCGCTTTAGCACGCTCAATCCTTTGACGCAGAACAAATTGATGCGGGGTCTCGCCCGTTGATTTGCGAAACATCCGCGCGAAATGGGCCGTGCTCAATCCTACCGATTGGGCCATCTCGTCGAGACTCAAGTCGTCTTCCATCTTCACATGGACCAACTCTTTAATCCTTCGCAAGCGCGCTGAGCCTAGTCCACCTCGGTATATCTGCACAGGACGGTGCCTTACTGCATGGCCATTGACCAGCGCTACGGCCATCGCCTGTTCGACAGAATCCAGAAACAGTCGCCCGCCCGGAAAGCCAGCCACCATCTCCGCATGAGCGGCCGCAACCAGCGCACTCAGGCGCGGGTTCGCAAACTTGCGTGAAGGCCGCAGTTCTACCTCGCCGTAAGCTCCGTCAGAGCTGGCCATCAGTGCCGCATCGGAAATACCGAGCTGCAGATGCGGTACGTTCATGAGTCCAACCCACTCTCCTACATGACGATGGCACAGTGCTAAGTCGCCCGCCCCGTAGTCGAACTCTTCCAGCGCGGAACGCTTCGAGCCCCACTCAATTGAGCCGGGCCGCAACATCATTGCGAAAGCCTGATCATGCCGCACCCAATGACGCGGCTCCGTGGCAGATTCGGGTGGAAAGAGCTCAACTCTCATTCTTTTGCTCCATGCCGTCGTGTTGTGGATATGGCCGAAGGCTCCCCAACCGCTGTTCAAGACCTTGTCATTTGATGTATCTCTGTGGCAGGGCGATACATGTATCTCGACGTGAAGGTAAGGCTTTCAAACAAGTTCTGGGCACGCCACTTTGTGGATACCGTCGCAATATGGTTGAAGTGCAACAGCACACCACCTTTCCAAATGGATAGTTGGCAAACAGGAAGTTTTCACGCCCTGCTTGTGAGAGGAATTAACGTTGCCGCTGCAAAGCAGCGTTCAACCGCACCTTCGAAGCCGCTAATCTACGCTGATTGATTACTCTCGTGAGCATATCCCTCTGGTTCAGTCGTACAGAAAGGGGACAACCATTTGCAGGATGGAAGTGTGACAGTTGAGCGGCGCAAGAAAGGGCCGGACGTTTGGTGCTTCAGGTGGCGAGAAGGCGGACCAGACGGCCGAAAGATACACCGCCGCATCGTTCTTGGAACTACCGACGACCTGAAAACCATCGCCTCAACCCGCAAGGCGGTTGTCGGACTCGGCCTATCGGATTTCGGCGTGCTGGAAGTCCTGCTGAACAAAGGACCTTTGCCCGTCAATACGATCGGCCCGATCGTCGATTTGACCCCAGGCTCGATCAGTATCGCTGTGGACCGCCTCTTGGTAACCCGGGTTGAGAGCACGGAAGACCGGCGGGTGCGTATCATCGCCCTTACCCCGCGTGGGAAGGACCTCATCGTTCCGGCTTTCAGAAAGCATTCCGGGCAGATGAAGAGAGTGTTATCTGAACTGAGCGCGGAGGAACTTCGTTCTCTGGAAGTCGCGCTTAAGAAGCTCGGCAAGCGCGCCGCTGCGCTGATGGAGGAGAGTTGAGCGGCTCCATGCCAGTCCGCGTTTTATGCTGGACTCGAAATGGCGTGTTCCTGGAGCCACGCTGGAACATGGATCAATAGGTACAGAAAGTATTATTGTCGGGCCGCTGCCCAAAGTTTTCTGGTTTACTTCTGAGAGAAAATACGTGTGGTACCAATGTGGCACGCCTTCGCATTTCTGTCTGGTTTGTAGGCAAACAGGTATCGCGAAACAGCAGTCGTCGCATCTCAAAGAGCATTGCCGCCGCAAAGCAATTCACTCCGGCCCGCCGAGTTCTCTACTTTGTACCCAATCTCACGTGTGTCCGAGCGGCGCGAGAGGACGGTTTGGCTCGTGCTAGGTAGTGAACAAGAAATTTGCGCCCGCTTTCAGATTTCTTGAGTGATTGTGCAATCGGCCTGTTGATTTATCCCTGATCCGTTCTGCCACTGATCAGCAGCCATGCCACGAGCGCGCTCAGGAGCGCCAACACCATGGCGACTGTCATGACCTTGCGGAATCCAGAAACGAATGACTCGTCAATCGCTTGCCTCAACGCTGTTCGGACTCCAGGATCGAGATCGTCGGGGACGACTGCGCCAGCTAACTTAACGCGCTGGGCGTCGAGTGCACGCCGGACCTCAATTGAAACCCGGATGCCGGACAATCGCTGATCGAAGCGGTTATTGAATACATGCACCATGACAAGCCCCAGAGCAGCGACGGCGATTAGTCCCGCCGTGCGCGACACGGCGTTATTTACGCCGGAAGCGATCCCCGCCCAGCTTTCCCCGACCGCGTTCATTACTGCAGTCGTGAGTGGCGCAACGCTGATCGCCATCCCGAAGCCGAGTATCGCCAGCGCCGGCAAAAAGGTCGTCCAGTAGCTGCCGCCTATCCCAGGTCTCATAAGGAGACCGAAACCAAGGGCAGAGACAACTGGCCCGATCACGAGTGGAAGCTTCGCCCCGTAGCGCTTCACCAGCCCACCCGACCAGCGCGAAAATAGGAACATGATAAGGATGAAGGGAAGCAGCGCGGCGCCTGCCGAAGTTGCCGTGTATCCTTGCACTTGAATCAGATTCAGAGGAAGAAAGTAAAGTGCGCCGGAGAGGGCGGCGTACAAGAGCAACGTCAACAAATTTGCCCCACTAAAATCCCTCGAATGGAACAGGGTGAGCGGCAACATCGGGCTCTTCTTCTGTGTTTCCGTGAAAACGAAGAATCCAGATGCGACAACTCCCAGGATAAGAGCGCTAAGCACTCGTAGGTTGCCAAAGCCCAGAGAAGAGGACTCGATCAGGCCATAGACGATTGCGCCTAGGCTGACTGCTGCAAGCACCGCGCCCAGCCAGTCCAGTCCATTGTGCTCCTGCTCGTCGCGACTCTCTGGGACATGCCAGAACACCAGCACCAACACAACAACAGCTAGCGGGACGTTGACAAAAAAAGAGGCGCGCCAGGAAACGTTTTCGATCAGCCAGCCACCCATAACCGGCCCGACCGCCGCTGTAATCGCCGTAAACCCTGACCACGTTCCGATTGCTCGCCCGCGATCTTCATTGTCGAAGGAGGCGCTGATGATGGCAAGGCTGCCCGGAACCAGCAGTGCGCCACCCACGCCTTGAACAGTTCGTGCTGCGATGAGTTGTATGATGCTGGGTGCGAGTCCGCACCAGACCGAAGTCAAGGCAAAGAGCCCGACGCCGACGCTGAAGATCAATCTGCGGCCGAAGTGATCACCAAGCGAACCTCCCACAAGCAACAGTGCCGCCAAAAAAAGGGCGTAAGATTCAACGACCCATTGCACGTCCACGGCTGAAGCGTTCAACTTTGCTTGCAGCGTCGGCAAGGCTACATTAACCACCGTGCCGTCAATGAACACCATGCTCGATCCCAGAATGGTCGCGGCGAGAATCCACGGCCCCGAAGCCTTGGTACAGGGAGCGGCAGCCACCCCCGACGCGATCACGCCCTCGTCACACGGTTGCCGAAGGATGTTGGCCATGAGTCTGGTAATTATGGCTCGGAAAGTAAGCCCGTCAAATGGGACCGCCGTTGGAAGCTGGTTACGCCTGCCGCTGCCAGCCGTTGCGTAATCACCGTCGTGCAACTGAAATTAGGTGCTGCACCTTCGACTCGGACCGGACATATCGCTGGACTCGCTCCTCTGCCTCGCGATCCGCGAGCGTCAACCGTTCGTGTTGGCGGAGATGCTCGGCCCAGGAGGCGACGATGAAGGTTTCGACGAACCTATTCGCATTCTCCATGTCACGGAAAATGCCCCAGCTCCGTGCACCGTCGCGACGTCTAATCCGTCCATGTTGACGAACCGCTGTAAGGAACTCTGCGGCTTCTTCTGAAGCAACTTGATATTCGACGGTGACAAGGACTGGGCCAAAGTCGTCGTCTGTCGGGAGGGCCCTACCCTCGGTGGCGGGCAATCGCCAGTGATTCCAGGAAGTTAGATCGACGGTGGTGTCCGGCAAGCGCAAGAATGGCGCCAATGCTGTTGTAGCAATGGTTCCAACGCCCGCACACAACAGGGCGTCACCAATGCCGAAACGCGCGGCGACGGCACCCCAGGCTGCACTTCCCGCGGCGACAGCGCCCTGGAAAACCAAAGTGGAAATGGCAAGGACGCGGGCACGCACCCAGTCGGGGGCGTGATTCAGAACGAGCACATTGAAAAGCGAAAGGAAAACGATCCACGCAGAGCCGGCGAGGAGCATGACTGCGCTCAGTGCAGGCAAGGATCTCAAAATGCCGGTGGCCAAAGTTGCGAGCCCGAAAATGGCAACACCGCCGCTCACGACAACTTCGGTCGACCAGCGGGATCGCGCGCGCTGCATTACCAGAGCGCCCCACACTGCACCCAAGCCAAAGCATCCTAGCAGGAGGCCGTAGGCAGTCGGGTTGTTCTTTACGATGAGAGCGAGAGAAGGCAGTAGGGCCAGAAGCCCGCTTGCAAAGAACATCACCAGTCCTGAGCGAGTTAGCAAAATGCGGATGGCGGGTGAATAGCGGACATAGCGTATTGCCGCTACGGTTGCGCCTCTCACAGTTTCTGGTGGGGTGGTTCGTGTCTTGAGCGCCGGCTTCCAGCGCGCAACGACAAAGATTACACCGATGAATGAAACGGCGTTCAGTAGGAATGCGGAGCCTGCGCCTGCCGCCGCGATCAGAAGACCTGCAAGACCAGGTCCGACAGCGCGTGCGAAGTTAAATTCGATGCCATTGAGCGCGGATGCAGCGGGAAGGTCCTCTTTCTTGACGAGTTCTGGCAAGACGGCGCGCCAACTGGGCGACTCGAAAGCATCGCCAGCCGATAATGCAAAGGTCAGAATCAGCAGCGGCAGCGGTGAGACGAACCCAGCGAGAGTTAGTACAGCGAGCACCAGGGCTACGCCGACCATCCAGCTCTCTGTGTACAGGATTAACTTGCGGCGATCAACGATGTCACCGATGGCTCCCGCTGGAAGTGCGAAAATGAAGAACGGCAAAGCGGAGGCGGTCTGCGTAAGGGCGACGTACATCGGCCCAGCTTTGAGCGAAACCATGAGCCATGCAGCTCCCACGGTCTGCATGAACGCGCCAATGTCAGAAACAACGCTCGCGAGGAGTAGGTTGCGAAAAATTGGCGTATGAAATGGACGCCAAAGACTCGGGATTTCTGACGATCCAGGCATGTTCACGACTGTCTAGTGGAGTTGAACCCAATCCGTTGTCTGTCGCTGCTCGCCTGGGAAGGAGCGCGACCGCTACTGCACAGCAGGGCGCGCACGCCGTCCGGTGCTAAACAACGCCAATCGCGCCGCCACCACTTGCTTCACTGAATCAACCACTTGCGGGAGGAGTTTATAGGGAACGATCTCATCTGGCTGCTTTGCGAGAGCAGCATCGAATCCGCGTCGCCAGGCGAGCCGTACTTCTGTATTGATGTGGACTACGGTCATTCCCGCTGCGATCGCTTCTCGTAGGTCGTCGTCGTCGGTTCCCGAGGCGCCGTGCAACGTCATGAAGATCCGGGCCTCCGCTTTTATCGCGCTAATTCGCTCAATGTCCAATCGCTTCTTGGTGTTGCCTGCAACCATGCTCTTGAGCATTCCGTGCATGTTGCCAACGGCAGGAGCCAGTGTATCGACTCCGGTTTCAGCTACGAACTGTTTGGCTTCGGCGGGGGTCGTGAGTCCTTTCTGCAGATCGGGCGCGGCATCGTGGATCTCCGATCCGCTGCCGATGTCGCCAATCTCTCCTTCCACAAGAATGTCAGGACGCAATGCCTTCAACGTTTCGACAGCTGCTTTTGTTTGACGAACATTTTGCTCAAAGGGCAGGGTCGAAACATCGAACACGATCCAATCGAATCCAGCCTTTGCGGCTTCTATGGCGCTGGGCAGAGAATGTGTGTGATCCGCATTCAAGAAAATGGGGAAATCGTAGTCTTCGCGTAAACTCTTCACCAACTCGGAGACCTGGCGAACGCCCAGGAACTGTCGTTCGCCTTCGGATGCCCCGACGACGACCGGGACGTTTAGGTCCCGCGCTGCCTCGAAAACTGCCTTCAACGTGACCAGGTCCGAAATATTGAAGTGGCCAATCGCCACTGCGTTTGCTTCTGCTTGTTCGAGGATTTTGCGTAGAGTCTGCATATTTTCTTCCCCCGTTCAACAGCTCGCCAGAGAAATGGCCTCAGACATCGAGCTATATTCTAGAGTTTACTCGCATCAATTGCGACAGGTGTCTCTCATTAACGGCTTAGGGTTTACCGGCAGGTCGTTCGATGACGGCGAACTTTGGTTTTGGTTCCTCCGGGTGACTCTAGAGCGGCGCGGGTGTATCTTAACGGACGGGTTCAGCATCCTGGCGAACACGATTTTCCCGGCCAGTAGGGGAGCCGGAGTTGCCGCGAGGTGTGAAATGTCGCCAGGGAAACAACCCGCCGCAGTTCAGAGACAACCTCATCCCGACCCAAGCAAAGCTGTAGCCCCGCAAAGACAACCCAAGAAGACTGCGATTTCAAAAAGCGAGCGGTACCGTGAGATTTTGGCTGTACTGGCGCGGCATGGCATCGTCGTCGTCGACGATCGATTCATCAAGCATGAGGCCGGCAATCGAGCGCGGGCCGAGCATCTTCGGCTGGCGTGCGAGGAACTCGGGACGATGTTCATCAAGCTCGGGCAGATGCTTTCAACGCGCAGCGATTTACTTCCGGAAGAGTATCGGACGCAGGACGAGGTCGCCCCGCTGCCGGCGAACGCTATTGCCGACGTTATTGAAGAAGACTTGGGCGGACCGCCCGATAAGCTTTTCGTATT
>Ga0210409_10000235_pt1 | contig 109653 bp, 95 predicted proteins | sample IncBWH17MmetaG_FD_161649 | JGI IMG/M metagenome (GOLD analysis project Ga0210409, IMG submission 161649) | Forest soil microbial communities from Barre Woods Harvard Forest LTER site, Petersham, Massachusetts, United States - Inc-BW-H-17-M | ecosystem: Environmental > Terrestrial > Soil >...
GGAGCATTTTGCCGTCCCTATACACCAACCCGTCAAACAAGGGTGGCTCGCATCTTGCCATGCCCTCCTTCAAATCAGTGCCGACGGCGAAACTCCTGCCGGACCACCGACACAAAATTACAAACCGTCGGATCGGAAGCGGAGGAATTGTGAATCGCCACACCGATCTTCCAAGCCGCGCCAGGAACCCCTGCTTCCTGATAGTGAACGCGGGGAACATTCATGAACTTGCATGAATTGGGGACCAGCGCGACCCCGGCGCCTGCTCTGACAAAGCTGAGGACTGTAAAGAGCTCGTTGGCTTCCTGGACGATCCGAGGCTCGAAACCCGCGGCATGACAGGTGCGGACAATGTGGTCGTGAAGGCTCGACGACGCCGAGCGAGCCACCAGCACAAAGGGTTCGCGAGCGAATGATTTTAGTCCGGCACGCGACCTCTTCGCTGACTGTGGGCCGGCCGCGATGACGAGCCGATCGGAAAACAGTGGAGAGCTGGAAATTTCACCTGAGGAAATTGGAAGCCGAACGAATCCGACGTCGAGCGTGCGATTGGCGAGAGCCTCCACCTGCGGAGGCGTTGACATCTCACGCATGGTGATTTGTATACCGGGGAAACGGCTCCGAAACCGTTGAATCAGGTCAGGGAGACCGGTTGCAAGAGAAGGCAAGCCGAAACCGATGCGCAGGAGCCCGGCTTCGCCCCGCACAGCGCTTCGGGAAAGGTCGACCGCAAGCTGCGAATCACGGAGCAAAGTGCGAGCCCGGGCGACGAACACCTCGCCCGCGCGAGTAAGCGTCAGCTGACGCGGTTTTCGGACAAAGAGTGGACCGCCCAACGCTTCCTCAATTTTGTGGATTTGTTTCGTGAGAGCCGGCTGGGAAACGTACAAGGCGGCGGCGGCACGCCCGAAATGGAGATGCTCGGCGAGAACAACGACAGAGCGCATCTGACCCAGTTCAATGTCCATAACCTCAAGTTATCAGAATGCACTCAACGAATCATTGGACGGAATGGATCATCATCCATGAAGATTCGGGTGGTGAGGATGACTCATGCATACACCAGCAGCCGCAACGGTTTTAGGAACGGTAGCCGCGACGTTGAGCACCATTGCTTTTGTGCCCCAAATCATGAAGATCTGGAGAACGGGAGGCAGAGATGTCTCCTATTCCATGCTGTCGCTGTACATCGGCGGAGTAACGCTCTGGCTTTGTTACGGCTTGGTGATCAGAGCAACAGCCTTAAGCTTGGCCAACGCAGCTTCCATATTGTTCGCAGGAACCTGCTTGACCCTCAAGGTGATCAGGGAAAAGAACGCGAGCGAGAACTAAGTGATCGTTCGTTCTCAGATATTCGACATCGTCGACGCGAGCGAGAAATGTCAGCCATACGACTTCCTCTCTCGTGGAGGAACAGCGGTTTGAGGCAAACGGAATCCAATAAAAATCTTATGACATATCGGAGGCGATCATGATTACTAGCCAGGAATTGTTAGCAGAACTGAATCAGGAAGCCCAGACGACACGCCGGGTGCTCGAGCGCGTCCCTAAAGACAAACTTGAGTGGACTCCGCATGTGAAGTCGATGACTCTCGGCCAGCTGGCACTGCATCTGGCGAACTTGCCCGGGGCCATTTCCGACCTCGCAACCCGGCCGACATTTGATGCGAAGACGCCGGTGCCCTTGCCCAACGCAACCAGTGTTGATCAGATACTGTCCACACATGACGAGAGCATTGCCAAAGCTGGACGGTTGCTTACAGGCATGGACGATGAAGAATTGAAGACGCCCTGGAGTCTGCGTAACGGCGATCAGGAGATCATGACGATCCCACGTAGTTCTCTACTCCGGACGATCATGCTGAATCACACCTATCACCACCGCGGCCAACTCACTGTGTACCTTCGCCAGGTCGGCGCGCTTGTACCTTCGATTTACGGCGCCAGCGCCGACGAGAATCCGCTCGCTGCTTGAGCGCACACGATCTGCAATTGTGTGCGCCCTCAAGCCTCAGTGGTCCCCTGCTTTCGGAAACACGATCACGACCGCGTCGGGTTGCCCCGCGCGAATCAGGGTGCGGCATGTTGGCCGCCGCCGGAGGCGCGCCGATGTCCTTGTCGGTCGCGTAGGGCGCATAGAACATCAGGTGCGGAGGCAGGTGGACCAGCTTATTTCCGGGCACGAGCAGGCATCCTTTGTCCGACATCATGTACACGATGCCGGGCTTTCGGGGAGCCTGGAACTTGCCGGTCTTGTATCCCTCTTCAATTCCGGCTTTGATTTCTTCTTCGCTCTTGCCTTTGGCACGCTGCTCCTCGGCATAAAACCGGCTCAGCAGCGTGGTCGCGCTGCCCTCCGCATCGAAACAGGTGGGCTCGAGGTTGAGTGGATTCTGCCGGTCGACGAAGCACGAGAAGCCGTTGCTTCCGTCTCGCACTTTTAAGTAGCCGCCGCGTTCGAGCAGATACACTGTCGCGTTGCTGGAGATCTCCGGGGGAGCGGCGCTTTCCGCCAGCTTGATGCGCTCTTCGCGCGAGAGAGAAAAATCGTAGGCGGGCTTGGGAGCGTCGGATTGTGCGTAGAGCACGAGACCCTGTGCGACGAGAAAAATTGCCAGAAATGTTCGGGACATGGGCGCCCTCCGGTCGGCGGACGCATTCATCGCGAATCCGCCCTTGGGGAAGATAGACGGGGCGCGATGCACCGGGTAAGCAACTTCTCGTGGGACGTCGTAGTGAACATTTCATCGACCCGACGCGCGCAACATAACAGCGGCGCACATCCAGAGCCTTGACAACGTGACAATCGGAGTAATGTACTCGCACTCTCGTCGTACTTCCCCTTCAAGTTCGATTGACTCGGGTCCCTGGTTCGCTCGCACTATCGCGGAAAGCCGGGAATGCTACTCGTGATCAGAGATTGGCGCGCTTGGAAACAGCGGGAAAGCCGTCTGCATGGCGGTAGACCGTCTCCAGCTTTTGCTTCGCTTCTTCTGTTTGTTGCCTGTGCGGCAGGCGCGCAGGTGCAGTCTCCTCACATTCCGGAAATTGACACGGGCGAGATCCGCACCCTGCCTGATGCCGACCGGGACCGTATCAATACGAGAGATGCGCAGAACGGACGTCAGGACCCAACCACGCACGCGTTGAAGGACGATACATGCCTCCTTCCTCCTTTGAACTGGACACCGAACCCTGTTGTCTCTGTCGATCAATTGCAAATTCCGGCGAGAGCGAGGAAGGAATACCAGGAGGCCTGCCTTGCCTTGAGGAAAGGCAGGATGGGTGACGCAGAGAAGCATCTACGGAACGCGGTGAGCGAATCACCCAAGTATTCGGCAGCGTGGGTAACACTGGGTCAGGTCTTTGGCGCGCAGCAGCGGATCGATGACGCCCATCGCGCGTGTTCCCAAGGTTCGATTGCGAATCCAGGGTACGTGTCGGCCTACCTCTGTCTGGCCGATCTTGCCCTACGAACGCACGACTGGAACGAGGTTCTGAAGTTGAGTACTCGCGCGCTCGATCTTGATCCCGGCAACAATCCTGTGTCGTACGAGTATCACGCGGCCGCCAACCTGAACCTTTTTTCCGCCAAACTTGCAGTGGGCGGAAAAAAGTGGATTGCGAGCCACTCGAGATCGATAAGGATCATCACGAACCTCGGATTCACTTTTTGCTGGCCCAGATTTACGAAGCGAAAGGAGACACCGCATCCGAAGTGGCGCAACTTCGCGAGTACCTGCGGTACGCGACGAACCAGGAGGACATTGCGCTTGGTCAGGGGATATCTTGCAAAGCTCGAAAATCCAGGCATCGCAAACAAGGCGGTGGTCGCGCCGGCGGAGTTGCCCGCCGACGCTTCACGGCCAAACGGCCGCGATTTCGGGCCAGCGGATATCGACGAGCAGGCGTCTGCGGTAATCGCGGATGGAGCCACCTGCCCATTGGCGGAAATCCTGAGTGAAACCAGCAAGCACACAGAAGACTTCATTGAAAGCTTCCAGCGGTTCAGCGCAAAAGAGCAGATTGAGCAGTTGGAGATCGGTAAGAACGGGAAGAAGCGAAATTCCGCAGCAGAAGTAGCAAACTACGTGGCGCAGATCGAATTGACCCATTCGGGTTATCCGCGAGTGAACGAATACCGTTCCGAAAACAGCGGTGTTCGGCAAACTTCGCTGGTGGATCTGGGGACCGCAGCGTTTGCCCTTATTTTCCATCCATCCCATGTTGCGGATTTCGAATTTCGTTGTGAAGGAGAGACCGAGTTGCAGTTACAACGGACGTGGCAGATCCGTTTTGAGGAGACCGCGGACCCTAATAAGGCCTTTCAAGCAATACGCATGGGTAGTTCGGTTTACTTCCCACGGTTCAAAGGCCGGGCGTGGATCGCGAAAGGAAGTTATCTTGTCGTGCAACTCGAGACCGATCTGATGACTCCCATTCCCCAAATCGGTCTGCAACGGGAGCATATGACGATCAAGTATGCGCCGGTGGAGTTCCGGCAACCAAGAATGCGGTTGTGGCTGCCAGAGAAAACGTCGTTATACGTTTCGTACCGAGGGCACCAATACGAGCGCATTCACAAATTCAGCGATTTCCAGTTGTTTTCCGTTGACTCGACGGAAGCGGTGACCGAACCGTCCGCAAGTCCGGACAGCGGGCATAAGTTTATGGCGCAGCAGGATTGAACTCGACCAACGTCTGCTCGGAGCAAGTCAGGGACCCGGATTCGTGTCGTCGGATGGTCTCGCGAGATCAGCGTACGGCATCAGTCGCGGCGGCGACTCGCTTCCATTCACCAGCCACACGTGTCGATCGCGAAAGTAGCGGATCAGCTCGAGATTATTGGCGCCCATGTCGCGTGCCCAGACGATGCGCGCGTGGTCGATGTCTGCTGCGTTGTACACGAGCTCAAGTGCCCGATTCACCTCGGGATTGTCGCCGTAACGAACGATGACCAGGTGCTGTCCCGGCAGGTTGTTCAGTTCGCTGACAAGCTGCCGACGGCCGAGATTTCCGCGAGGCCACGCGCCGTCGACGGGCGCATGTGCGGCGACCGCCGCCACGCGAATGATGAGCATGGCACACGAGACGACAGCTATGGAGCGTACCAGTGCCGCGCCGGCTGGCTGACCATGCCACTTCCACAGTCGCAGATAGCGCATGCCCTGTAACAACACAAGGTAAAGCAGCGCGGTCATGGGAGCGAAGTAGTGCGGCAGGTCCCAGGTTTCCGGAAAGAGTGCGAGCAAAAACACTGCCAGGGCAAGGAGGGGCCAGCGCATCCTGCGGTCGCGGAAAAGCGCTCCCAGCGCGAACAGTGGAATGGTCATCGCGGGGCCAAGATAGAAACGCCAAAGCCGCAGGAACTTGTCCCAGATCTTGGCGACTATGCCAGTCGCAGACTGCGTGGGAAGGAAATCGGTCGCCAGTTCCCACTCATAAAACGCGCGCATGTCCGCATGATGGTAGACAGGCTCGGGATGTGGAGACTGGAACAGGAAATATGGGGTGATGGCGTAGGTATCGCGATTGACCTCATAGGCAAAGCGAAACGGATTTCCAGTCACCCGAGAGTAGTAGTAACCGGTGGCAAGCGCGCTAAGTGCAAGGATTGCCAAAAGGGGTGCGACGACGCGCGTCAGCAGCGGCTTTCGAGCCGAAGCATCCTTCCCCAAGAACCACGCGATCATTGCGGCGGCAACCGTCAAGCCGAAGACAAGACCTTCGTAGGGCCGTGTGTTTGCCAGAATCGCGAGACCGACGCCCATCCAGAGCGCATCGCGCGCCCGAACGTATCTCTTCAAGCGGGGAAGCGCGCCCAGCACGAGTGCCCCGCCCAGAGCGACTACAGAGGCGCTCCAGTATTCGTTCATCCAGTAACTAAGGATTCCAATGCGCAGCACGACCAGCAATCCGCCCAACAGCGCCCAACCGGGCGGCAGCCAGCCCTGCAGCATCCAGCAGATTGCGGCGCACATCGCCGCCGTCACCAGCAACTGGCCGATCCAGGGATGGCCGAGAAGTTGTCCCGCAGCGAGAATGAACCCCTGGCCAGGCGGATACATCGACATGTATGTGGGTTGCTGAATGATGTGAAAGCTTTCGAAGTGCACCCACATGGGGTGCGTCGGGTTCGTTATCCGCCCGTGAGCAAACGTGTCGGCGGCCAGAAGGTAACTGAATTCATCGAACCAGCGCGGCTCCGCAATTCCGAGCAGGGGAATCAGGGCAACGCGAATGACTAGCGTGAGCAAGCCGACTGCGAGCACGGAGAGTCCGCGCTTTGCTGCCAAGTGGCGGAAGGCGGATTCAATTTTGTCGAATCCTCGGTCATGAGCCGGCCGCGAGCGCCGCAAGAAGATCATCGCGGCGGCAGCCATTACGAGCACCAGTTCGATCAGCGTGAGGATCCAACTCGCGAGTACGCGATAGAGGGGAAGCACAGAATTGGAGGTTACGGAAGCCCTGATGAATCGGTGCCGCGCGTTTCAGTCTACAAGAGGAGTCTCGATGAAAAAAATTGAAGCCGACAGCTACGCCGCAGAGTAACCGGTATTTCAAGCGAGCTGCGGAGGTTGGGGCGACCCTGGCTTTTCGGTCCCGGTGCCGTTGAGGGACTATTCCTTTTTCGAGTCGGCCAACTTCTTGGCAATTTCCTCGACGATCTTCGGGCGGAGTTCGGCCAGGACGCTTTCCACGATACTGGCGATCGCTTTTGGGTCCGAGGCGGAAGAAGAAGTAGCGGGTGCGGGAGCCGTGGTCGCGGGCTCGTGCGTTTCGACCGCGGCGTCGATCGCGGGCGCCTCGTCCCTTTCCCTGGCCACAGCGGGCTTGGCTGCGCCCCCCGAAGCAATCGAATCGCGAATGTTTTTCCAACTTGCGGCCATGTCTTCAACTCCTCCTGAGATCTCAATGTCCGGCGAACTCTGGGATTCGACCGAAGGCGTGTTGCCCGGCTCCTCCACGACCGGTTGCGAAAGGTGGCTGGCGGACGCGCTGCTTGCCGCGGCCACGATTTCGTTTTCATGAAAAACTTGAGCTTCCGCATGCGGCATCGCGGCCGATGGCGCGGCGTGAATCGCTCCCGTGTCCGATGCACTCGCTGCCATTGCGTAAGCGGCGGAAGGTTCTGCTGGCGGCTCGAGAACTGCAGCATGCCCAGACTCCGCCGTAGGCATTTCCGTCGAAGCTTGCGGCGCGTCCATCCCGGCGGCCGCCGACGTCGCGCGACCATCGCCGATTACGGTGGTGGCGTACGCCTGCTCCATCTCGCGTTCCAGCGAAATGCCGACTTCCTCCTGCGCAAGAGCCACTTCTTCGGCAATCCAGCGCGGACCTGCGGCGTGCGCTTTCACCCTCGCTGAGTCAATGTCGCCAACAATTGAAGCAATTCCTGAAATCGCACTAGCTTCCGGAATGGCCGACGTCGTGTTCGCGGGCTGCTCATTTTTCTCAACCGGCATGAGCGACTGCAGTGCTGCCATCACTTCGTCGTCGGCAACGGACGCGACCGGCTCGGCGACTGCGGGTGTAGCCCCGGGGAGGCCTGCATCTGGCCCCCGAGTCTCTCTGATTTCCGCAATTGCAGGTTCCAGTTGGGCGGCCTCCGGCAGCGCGGGAGAAGGAACTGGCGCGTCGATTTTCGGGGCTTCCTCGGAAGGAACAACCGAGGCGACTGATTCCGTTTCGCGTACCGCTTGAATTTCGGCGGGCTGCGCTTCCGCATGTGCACCGCTCGACGCCACGTCAGCCATGCTGGGGCTTTCGATCGCATCTGGGGCGCTCACGTCGCCTGATTCGCTCTCGGGACTTCCTCCCGCTTGTGCAAGGCTGATCCCATCCGAGGGCGCGGGCACCTCCGGCGCAGAGGCAAACGTTACGGGCGACGAACTCTCCTGTTCGGCCCCGACCGGTGCGGCTTCGGCAACGACAGGCGGCGCGGGTGGTGCCGGCAAATCAGGCAGCGGCGGGTGCGATGCAGCGCCGCGCAGTTGGGCTGCTGCCGCGGCAATTGCTGCGATTTCCTCTGGAGTTATGTCGGTCGGAAGCCCGGACGGCAGCGGCGGCTCAAAAACACCCTCGCGCTGCGGATGGGTGACCTTCTTGCTGGAGTCGGCGCCACTAAAATCTCGAAAACCCTTCTCCGGAGCAGCGGCCGCGGCATCGGGATGCGTCGTTGCCTCTTCTGGACCATGGGTTGGGATGCGCAGACGCGCCTTCCAGCTTTCGTCCTTATCTGCGCCTGCCATTTCATCTACGGCGGCGACCGCTTTCGCAAAGCGTCCCTGTTTGTAGGGCTCGGGCTGGGGAACAATCTTGTCTTCCAGGCGTGCAAGAGCTGCCAGAAGTTCACTCGCCTCGAAGGGCTTGACCACGAATGCGTCCGCGCGTACGCGCCGCGCTTCTTCTGGCTTAAAGGGCTCGAGCTTACCCACGGTCAGCAGGATAGGAATGCGGGCACAATCCTTGTTCTCCTTGATCCGCTGACAAACCTCCAGCCCGCTGTATCCGGGCATGTAGACATCCAGGACGATCAGGTCCGGTTTCGTTTCGAAGATTTTCTTCAAGGCCGCCGAGCCATTGTTGACGGTAACCACTTCGTAACCAGCATCCGTCAAAATCTTCCGGCCCATGTTCTGGGCGGTCACGCTGTCATCGGCGAGCAGGATTTTGCGAGCCAAGGGGTGTCCTTTGGTGAAAGGGGGAGATACCGCGAAATTAAACTGACCACCACCGCAAGTCAATGTGCCGAAGCGATTACTACACGTTACTCAGGGACATGACTCATCAGGGGAATCCGCTGGAAACCGCGGAGTCCGAGGTTAGCGTCCGGGCGCGACCTTCGGCCACAGCGGACGAACTTGAGTCACCCAGAGCTAGAACGGGATGATCTTCTTTAAGCCCTTCTTCTTTTTAGGCTTACTGCTCGAAGTGGATTTCTTGCTGGCTGTTGTCGAGGATGACGAACTGCTGGAATCCTGCGTGTTTTCCGGGTTCTGGACCTCGTTGACCTGCGGCGGAGGGGGAAGGGCCTGGCCGGCGTTGTCCGAGGACGACGAGCCTGCCGCCGCCGAATCCACTTTCAGTTCGTTGGAATCCGTGGGCGCATTGGGCTTCAGCTCGTTCGAGTCGGTGGCCCCCGCAGCCGGCGGAGGCTGTGTTGCGGAGTTGTCGGGCTGCACCGCATCGGACCGCGGAGCGGGCTGATTGGGTTCGGGGCCGGTGCCACCACGCGTAACTTCAGCCGTGATCGAACCGCCGCCGGCACCAGCATTGCCGAGCATGGCGTTGGTCGCGCGATTGACCACGTCCTTCGCGCTGGTCACGTGCGGATCGACTAGGGTAGGGTCGCCCACGTGGGTGGCTTGCGCGACGTCCGGATGCTTTTTGAATCCCGAGAGCGCGTGGCCGAACATGGTGGTGGAATGGCGGCTGTCCTGCTCCGCTTTGTTCTGGGCAATCTGCGCTTGCGTCGGTTCGGGGACCGGCCGGTGCAACGCTTCGAGGCGCTTCTTTGCGTCGTCGACGCGATCCATCATCGGGTAACGGGTCACAATCTTCGTGTAAGCTTCCGCGGCTGATTTCGTGAACTCTTCGATGGCGCGCGCTTTCGCAGTCTCATCTTTGATCGGCTTGGAACGAATCACGGCAACCTCGGCCTCGTACGATTGGCCAAGTAGGTAGAGGGCATCATCCGCGTGGCTGTAGAGCGGGTAGCGATCCACCAGCGAATTCAGGCGCGCGATCGCCGCCGGATAGGACTGGCGCAAGAAATAAAACCGTCCGATGTCGTACTCGCGCTCGCCCAGAACTTCCTGCACCTCGAGCAAACGCTGCTTGGCTTCGGGCACCAGTTTTGAATCGGGATACTGCAGGATCAGGCTGCGATATTCCTCTTCGGCGCGCATCGCGTGGGTGTAGTCGCGATCCGGCTTCTCCATCTGCTGGTAGTGAATGTTGGCGATCTTGAGTTGCGCTTCGGCGGCCTCCGGCATGTTGGGAAAGAAGGTCTCGAAGTCCTTGTATTCGATTTCCGCTTGGGCCAGCGCGGCCGAACCACCTTCGGCATACCAGGAGTCGCCGACCGCCAGCTTGGCGCGCGCCACGAACTCCGAATCGGGATACGTGTTAATCAGGGTCTGCAGGGTCATGCGCGCCACGTCGAAGCGGTTGTGTTTCATCGCGTCCATGGCGCGATCGAACAGAACCTTGTCCGGTTGCTTCGAGCCGACGTTGGCGAGAGGATTATTGACCTTTTTGTTCGTGCAGGCGACCGTGAAGGCCAATAGCACGCCCAATAAAGCGATCACCGGAGTACGACGGATCATAAGAACCTCGGAGAAACGATTTGCGGCTTCAGCCCGTCAGGCTTGGGCGCAGACGAAAACCGCATGCGGGCAAGAACACCCGTATAACACAAGTCAAACTTTTTGCAGCGTGGCCTCGGTAGCGGCCTTTAACAATCTCTGCGCGTTAGTCTTTGGATCACCACTGCCGAACACAGCGTTGCCTGCGACAAGAATTTCTGCGCCCGCGCGGACCACTTCGGCCACGGTCTCCATGGCGATTCCCCCGTCCACTTCGATGCGGTAATTCAGTCCTCGTTGAGCGCGGATCTCCGTCAGCTTACGCATCTTGTGCAGGGAGTTGGGAATAAACTTTTGAGCGCCGAATCCCGGGTTCACCGACATAACCAGCACGTAATCAATAATATCGAGGACTTCGGACAGCATTTCGACCGGCGTGCTCGGGTTGATGACGACTCCCGCCAAGGCACCGTGGTCCCGGATGTGGTGCAGCGTGCGATCGAGGTGAATGCAGGCTTCCTGATGCACGGAGATCCAATCCGCGCCGGCATCGACGAACGCCGGAATGAACTCGTCGGGGTTCTCGATCATGAGGTGGCAGTCGAGCGGCAGCCGGGTCGCCCTGCGTAGAGACTTCACTACCGGAGGCCCGATCGTGAGATTCGGAACGAAGTGCCCGTCCATGATGTCGACGTGCACGACGGTCGCGCCCCCCTCAGTGGCACTGCGGACCTGATCCGCCAGATGGGCGAAGTCCGCCGACAGAATCGAGGGTGCGAGTTCGATCAAACCTGGGGTCTCGCGCAGAGGAATCCTTCGCGAAATTCTAACACGCGGCCATGCCACGCGCAGGCTTCTGATTCATAACGAGTTGCGCGAGGCATCCGGGACGGCCTGCCCGTGGCGGCGAGCGATGTCGCTGTAGCGCCGCATGCTAATCTCTTTGCTCTTTTTCCGATCACGTGCCGGCTGACCCCAAGATCGCGCCCGCTGCCCTGAGTCTGGCGGCGACGTGTGCGTGGGGCTTCAGCGATTTTCTTGGAGGATTCGCGTCGCGCCGGGCGAACGCATTCCTGCTGACCACGATCACGCATATCAGTGGCACGGCATTCATGTTGCTGCTTGCGCTCGCATTACATTCCGCTCTTCCGGGGCGAAGCTCGCTGCTTTGGGCGATGGCGGCGGGAGTCGTTGCCGGCGGCGCGCTCGCTGTCTTTTATCGTGCCTTGGCGGCCGGGAACATGGGCCTGACAGCCCCGATTGGGGCTGTGTTAGGCGCGGGGATTCCCACGATCGTCGACATGATCATCGAGGGGAGGCCCGGACCGATGCGCATCGCGGGCTTCGCGCTGGCCGGCGTTGGGATCTGGCTGATCTCGCGCTCCGAAGGTCCCCAGGGTCGTCCACACGGTTTGGGAATGGCGATTCTGGCGGGGATCGGTTTTGCCGGCTACTTTCTCTGCGTCCGGCAGGCGGGGAACAGTTCGGTGTTCTGGATCGCGGCCATTTCGCGCGCGACATCGTTTGTGACCACGGCGATCATGGTCGTGACCATGCGTCAGTACCGGCCTATGGACCTGAAGGGCGTTGTCTGGGGCGTGGTGACCGGGTTTCTCGACATCAGTGGAAGCGCGTTCTTCATCCGGGCCAGCCAGGCGGGACGTCTCGACACTGCCGTGGTCATCAGCTCCCTATATCCCGCTATCACGGTTCTGCTGGCACGACTGGTGCTCAAAGAGCATTTCTCCCACTGGAAGCTAGCGGGAATGCTGGCAGCCTTGGTCGCTGTGCCTATGATCGCGGGTTAGAAACCGGCGACGGAAAGCACTCTGCTACCATCGGCGAGTGGGTCTTGTTGAGGTCCGCAATCTCACGAAGATTTATCCGCTGGGCGAATCTATCTTTGGAGGAGGCGCGCAGGGCGAGGTGCGGGCCGTTGACGACGTCTCGCTGACGATCGAGACTGGCGAGACGCTGGCGCTCGTGGGCGAATCGGGCTCGGGCAAGAGCACACTGGGCCGCCTGGTGCTGCGGCTGGTCGAGCCGACTTCTGGGAGCATCCGGTTCGACGGCCAGGATCTTCTCGCTGCAGGCCGAAGTGAACAGCGCCGAATGCGGCGCGAGATGCAGATCATCTTTCAGGATCCGTTTGGTTCGCTCGATCCGAGGCTGCGGGTGGACGACATCATCGCCGAACCGCTGGTGATCCACGAACGGATCTCTCGCGATGCCAAGCGGATTCGCGTTGCTGAGCTTCTCCGTGCTGTCGGCATGGACGAATCGGCGGGCCAGCGCTTTCCACACGAATTCAGCGGTGGACAGCGGCAACGGATCGGGATCGCACGGGCGCTCGCCCTGCGTCCGAAATTCATCGTGGCGGACGAGCCAGTTTCGGCGCTTGACGTCAGCGTCGGGGCGCAGATCGTTAACCTGCTCGCGGAACTGCAACGGGAATTGCGGCTTACTTATCTGTTTATTTCGCACTCCATGCCGGTCGTGCGTTATCTCGCGACCCGCATCGCCGTGATGCACCGCGGGAAAATCGTGGAGACCGGATCGACCGAGCAGGTCACAGAGCGGCCCGAGCATCCTTATACAAAGAGCCTGCTGGAAGCGACGCCTGAGATTACAGCATAAGGTGCAGTAGTCACGCGCACGATACCGTGTTCTTGGTAACGCCGGCGTCCCGCCGGCTGTCGTGAGGGCATCCTCGCCCTCACTCGAAAAACTCATCGTTTCAGAATCTTCGTTGGGTGCCGGCCGCGAGTGGCACGTTTCCGCCCTCAGGCGTTATCCTTGCTGCGCAAACTCATTGGAGGCGCCAACATGAAACGTACCCTCACGTTCGTGCTTGTTTTTTGCGCACTCGCCGCAACGAGCTACGCGCAGAAAAAGAACCCGGTCACCACGGTGATCAAGGAAATCATGCCCCGCCAGCAGAAAAACCTGGAGGGAGCGGTGGAGACCATGCCCGCCGATAAGTTCTCGTTCAAACCCACCGAGGCGCAGATGACATTCGGGCACCTCGTCTCGCACGTCATTGATTCGAACTACTACTTGTGCGCGAAAGCCGCAGACCTGCCAAGGCCGAAGGTCGAAGAAGCTAAGGAGACCGACAAGGACGCACTGCTCGCCACGCTGAAGGCTTCTTTCGATTTCTGCAACACCAGTCTCGCCAAAGTGGATGATTCAAAATTAGGCGACGAGATCGAAGCATACGGGGGACGGAAAGTCCCACGGGCGTGGGCGTTGATTGCTCTTACCAATGATTGGGCGGACCACTATGCCGCCGCATCGACGTATCTGCGGCTAAATGGACTACTGCCTCCGACGGCGCAGAAGAAATAGTTTCTTGGTGATGGCGGTCAGTAGCGAATTGCCCGAAAGATGGGAACCTATCTATTCGATCTGCACCAGGTCGCCTGATTCCGATGGAACAGCCGCCGTCGCCGGCTGTTGCGGGGCCCGCCAGGAGTCGAAGACCGATACCTGGTGCACGCATGAGACGGTGCAGTGCGGGGCACAGGATTTTTCCGTGAGGAATTCGCGCCGGATGTCGGCGACCGTGTACTTCTCGAGCGGCACCGCCGGATAACCGCGCTGTTGCGAGCAGTAATGCACTAGTCCGTCTTCGCAAATGTACAAATATCGTGCGCCCGCGCGGCAGCGCCACTGGTTCGGCCGTCCCTGAGAGATATTGTCCTGGAAGGCGTTGATGCGGGTGAAACTCCGTTTCTCCATGGACTTCATCTCTTGGTACACAGCACGCTCGTCTTCGGTCAGTGGCTGCACCTGCCCGTCGCCATCGTGAATAATTCCAATCGTTGAGCTGAAGCCGAGCGCCATCGCGCGGCGACCAATCGCGAGCGCGTCCTGTGGATTCTTCACGCCGCCCCCGACAACCGAATTGATATTCACGTGAAAGTCAGCGTGCTCGGCGAGGAGTTCCAGCTTTTTGTCGAGAACCTTCAGGCTCTTCTTGGAAACGTCATCGGGGTTGACGTTGTCAATGGAGATTTGAAGCCACTCCAGGCCCGCCTTGTTCAGGCGCTGGATGCGCTCGGCCACCAGCAGATAGCCATTTGTGATCAAGCCCGCGACCATCCCGTTGTGGCGAATGCGTCGAATGACCTCGTCCAATTCTGGATGCAGAAGCGGCTCGCCGCCGCTGATCGTGACGACCGACGTTCCCAATTCCCCAAGCTTGTCGATTCGGCGGAACATGGTTTCCAGCGGCACAGGCTTGGAGAAGTCGTCGAATTCGTTGCAATACTCGCAGGCCAGATTGCAGCGCCGGATTGGAATGATGTGCGCCAAAAGCGGGTGATCGGTCGACATGAAGGCGCGCGCGACCATCTTGGCGCCGCGCAGGTTGCGATGAACTGCTTTCAGACGGCGCTTTAAGGATGTAAGGCTGGACGGCATGATCCGTGTTTTTATTAGATCACATGGAACCGGCATCCTCATCGGCGAATCAGCGTTTGGGGCAATTTCGGCGGTGAATGGCGACGGGAGGGCACCAACGTTAGCGGGAGTCTACCGCCTCATGACCGGCTTCCATCAGAGCCTCAACCGCCTTTTCCAGCCAATCGTTCTTCACGAGTACATAGTCGGTATCAAAGGTAGAAATCGCGAAGATCGGAATCGCACGATCGGCAAGCGGCTGCACGAACGAAGATAAGATTCCTGTCTCAGAAAATGGAAACGGGCCATGCAGTTTGAGACAGGCCCATCCGTTATCGTGCTGAATCTCGGGTGGAACCTGCGCCGCAAGGCAGACGATCGACAACTCATCCGACGTGCGCGCAATGGAAAAGAAATTTCCTGTCGAGGCCCACGTTGGGAGGGCCGTTCCTGGCGGAACACGAGACACTGCGAACGAACCCGGCACCCGGGAAAACTTCAAGCGATGACGCTGCACGGAATCGCGATCGACCACCTTCCTTGGGACCAGCGGAGCATTGTAGCAAGGACTCGGCGCCTACGATCCATCAAGTCTCCGTTTCGGCGGTCCGCGGCTCCATCGTCGAGGAGATGTGGACGTCACCAGCCCGGACTTTATCCATCGACCGCTTTCCGAAGGGCTGCGCGCGCGAGAAGTCGCGTCGAATCCAATGGCGGAAGTGGGGAGTTTTCAGCATTCACGATCAGAGGGATCTCGGTGCAGCCGAGCACAACTGCGTCGCAGCCCTCGTCTTTCATCGCTCGAATGACCTCTGTGAAATAAGCCTGCGAGCGAGGCAGGAACTGGGCGTTCACCAATTCGTCCATGATGATCTGGTTGATCCGATCGCGCTGTTGGGCGTCGGGAATTCTGTAGTCGATGCCAGATGCCTTTAATTTCTGTGGGTAAACCGGGCCTTCCATCAGCCAGCGCGTGCCCAGTACCGCGAGTCGCCGGAAATGATTGCGCTTTGCCTCGCAGGCAACTTCCTGCGCGATGTGAAGCCACGGGCGCGGCGAGCGGTGCTCGACGAACTCAAAAGCCTGGTGAATTGTGTTGTCGGGACAAATCAGGAAGTCGGCGTCAGCGCGCGCCAGTTTTTCGGCCGAAGACATCATCAGTTCGGCCACGCCCGCCCAGTCGCCCTTCCCGATGAACGTCATATACTCCGCGAGGGAGTGCGTATGCATCGACACTTCCGGGTGGCCGTGCGGGCCGAGCAATTCGGCGCCTTCCAGGCAGATCGTGCGGTAGCAGAGCGCGGCTCCTTCCGCGCTACAGGCGACGATTCCGATGTGCCGAGTGGGCAAGGCAGTTCTCAGTTCCCAGCTATCAGTTGTGGGGCGTCGGTTCTAGTGCGTCAGCTGCCCACAATGTTTGGTCCGCTTACTCTGCAAAATGACTTCACTTTGCTGCGGCCGCGGCGTCGAACAGATTCAGGAATTCAACCTTTTTTTCCGCGGGCAGGAATGCCGATTCAAACGAATTTCGCGCCAGCTCGCGCAGATGCTCGTCAGTAAATCCGAAATGGTCCTGCACGATCTGGTATTCGCGGGAAAGCGAAGTTGCGAACATGGCCGGATCATCCGAGTTGAGCGTGACCATCATGCCCTCTTCGAAGTACCGTTTCACGGGATGGTCCGTCAGCGCGGCGCACACGCCGGTCTTCAGATTGCTGGTGACGCAAATTTCCACCGGGATCTGGCGTTCGGCAAGTTCCTGGATCAAGTCCGGATCCTGGCACGCAGTCAAGGCGTGCCCGATGCGCTCGGCGTGAAGGTTGAGCGCGCCCCAGATCGACTCAGGTCCCGTGGTCTCGCCGGCATGCGCCGTCAAACGCAGGCCGTGCTCGGCGCAATAGGCATAAACTTCGCGGAAGATTTCCGGTCCTGCTTTGCGCTCATCGCCCCCGATGCCGAAGGCAATCACGTTGCGCTCCTGATAGAGCACCGCCAGTTCTGCCACGCGCTGCGCCTCGGCCGAACCAAACTGCCGCACCGCATCGAAAATCCAGAGCAGTGAAATACCGAAATCGCGCGCGCCGCGCTCGCGCCCCCGCTCCAGGGCTTCAAAAATCGCGGCAAAGTTCTGCTTGCGATAGAGGCATACGCCGACCGATATGTACACCTCGGCATGCAGGATGTTTTCCGTTTTCAGCCGCTCCATCAAGCGATAGGTTATGAGTTCGTAGTCAGCGGGCTCCTTCAAATGCTCGGTGATGTCCTTGAACGACATCAGGAAGCCCGTGAAGTCGGTGTACTGGTAAAGCTTCTGTACGTCCGCCAGCGTCGCAGACTTCAGGCCGTGGCTTTGCTGGATTTCGAGCAGCGTGGCCGGCTCGATGGCACCCTCAAGGTGCAGGTGAAGCTCTGCCTTCGGAAGCGAATGAATGAAGGCGCTGGGCGTCGGATTGGCGAAGAGGCCCATCGGTTCTGAGATTGTAGATTTCTGACCGACGAATTGGAAATGAACTTTGCCAGCGACTCAGACTCGAGGGAAGTCCTCGACGCGGGAAACGAAAACAAGGTCCTCCTCTTCGTGAGTTTCCGAGAGAAAGGCACGCCCAAAAATCTTGGGCTCGATGATCATCACACCGCCTCCCAATTCACTGACATGCCAATCCAGTTCGGGATCGCTCGTCAGCCGATCAGCAACGAATTCGATTTCTCCCGGCTCGCCGTGAAAGAGAACTCGATCGCCCTTCCTGATTTCTTCGCCCGATCGGTAGCAGTACGGCAAATTCGCGCCTACGCCTTTCGCCCGGCGAACTCGCTGTGATGGCGGCTATACAGCCAGTACACCGTCAGCCCGATGATCAGCCAGGTGAAGAAGCGCAGCCAGGTCAGAATCGGGAGCCCGGACATCAGCAGTCCACAGAAGAGAACGCTCAATACCGGCGCGGCGATCCCCCCAGGCGCTCGGAATCCTCGACGCCGATTCGGTTCACGGAAGCGCAGAATGATGACGCCGATCGAGACCAGAACGAAGGCGAAGAGCGTCCCGATATTCGACAGATCGGCCAGCGTTCCGATGTCAAGGATTCCCGCCGGCACTCCGACCACAAAGCCGGCAATCCACGTCGCCGTCGCTGGGGTACGGAACCGTGGATGGACTTTCCCGAAGAGCTTCGGCATCAACCCGTCGCGCGACATGGCAAACCACACCCGCGCCTGGCCGAGCTGAAATACCAGCAGCGACGAGATCATGCCCATCATCGCGCCGAACAACACTCCCAACCGCACCCAGTGCAGGCTGTGCGATCCGGTCGCCAGCGTCAGCTTTTTCAGGCTGTTTACGACGGGCGCGGCATCGTCGAGCATCGACTGCCAGGGCACGAGCCCGGTGAGCGTAACCGCTACGCCGATATAGAGCAACGTGCAGATCACGAGCGTCGCAATGATGCCTATGGGCAGGTCGCGCTGCGGGTTTTTGGCTTCCTCCGCAGCTGTCGAAACAGAGTCGAATCCGATATAGGTGAAGAAGATGATCGAGCCCCCGGTGAGAATTCCCGACAGACCGTTGGGAGCGAACGGATGCCAGTACCCCGGGTGCACGAAGTGCGCTCCCGCGATGATGAAGGCGAAGATGGCAGCGATCTTGAGGACCACCATGGTGTTGTTGGCCTCCGCCGACTCGCGGATGCCGCGCACCAGGATTACCGTCAGAATCATCACGACCAAAAAGGCCGGAAAGTTGAAGCCAAAATGGAGCCCGGGCGGATACAGCATGTCACCTTTGAGGTCGCTGAGCCCCGCCGGCAGATAGGCGGGTGTGATCCAGCGCAACGCGGGATGCCAGCCGAACCAGTCGAACATGTCGACCAGGTGCGCCGAGAAGCCTACGCTCACCGCCATATTGCTGACGGCGTATTCGAGGATCAGGTCCCAGCCGATGATCCAGGCGATCAACTCGCCCATCGTCGCGTAGGTGTAGGTATAGGCGCTGCCCGCGATCGGGATCATCGAGGCCAGTTCCGCATAACACAACGCCGTGAAGGTGCATACGATCGCGACCAATACCAACGACAACGCAAGCGCGGGCCCGGCGCCCGGTCGCCCCAGCGAGGCGGTGTGCTTGATGAGATAGTCAAGCAGGGGTGCGTTCAGGATGGAGGAAGTATCGAACTTTTGGCCGGCGATCGCTGTGCCGACCACGGTGAAAATCCCGGAGCCAATCACCGCGCCGATGCCCAGAGCCGTCAGAGAAACGGGGCCGAGCGTCTTGGTCAGCCGCCGGTCGGCGTCTTGCGAATCGGAAATCAGCTTGTCGATGGACTTCGTGGCAAAGAGCTGAGTGGTTGCCAGAGAGTTGCTCCCGATTATGGATGGCCAAGCCGGCCAGAACTGCGATCGCTCGATTGCTGAGTGCTAAGACGAAGGGCGGATCCGAAAATCCGCCCTCGTGATGCGAAACGGCTAGCCGCGCTTCGACTGTCCGCGCGCCAGCTTTTTCACTTTGCTCTTCTTCGATCCGCGAGCATAGTCGCGGGGCTTCAGCGGATGTTCAGCCTTGCGCTTCTTGCGCGAGGCGCGCTTTGTTTTTTTGCGTTCTTCCCTGCTCAGCGTTGCAGTATTAGCCATAGTTTGAGTTCGCCATCCTCAGAATTGTGTAATTGGGAAATTTGGTAATTGGGTAATTTGAAATCCGACGCGTGCATCACGAGAGACTTCGAATTACCCAATTACAAAGTTACCAAATTACTGAATGGTGCTCAGGCTTTCTCCAGCTGGGCATACTTCTCCACCAGCTTCTTCAGCCCGAACCGTGGGAATTGTACCGTAATCTTGGCGTCTTCCCCATCTCCTTCTCGCTGGTAGACGGTTCCCTCGCCATATTTCGGATGCCGCACTTTCTGCCCCGGGCGGAACCCGCGCTTGCCTTTTGGCTCTTCGACCACCGTCTTGGGCAGGCTGAATTTCTTGCCGCGGGAAGCGAAGAACTCGGCGATGTTATCGATGGAGTTGTAGCTCTTGCCTGAGTAGGTAGGCTTGGCGCGTTCGGCGCGTTCGCGGACCCAGGCCGCGCTCTGATCTTCGTCTTCGTAGGAATAGTGGGTAGAGGTGTGCTCGTCGCCGTGGCGAGAGGTCTTGTTTGCACCGGATGGGCCTGACCGCGCCCCCTGCGAGGGATACGCACCCATCCACGCCCGGCGCTTTGACCCGCCAATTTCCTCAACCAGGTTCGCCGGGACTTCTTCCAGAAAACGCGAAGGCACGCTGGCTTCGGGCAGATCGGTACCGTACCGGCGGCGGTAGACGGCGCGGCTCAGGATCAACGTATCCATCGCCCGCGTCATCCCCACATAGCACAGCCGCCGCTCTTCTTCGATGTCGTCCATTTCGAGCAGCGTGCGCGAATGCGGGAATAGCCCTTCCTCCATGCCGCACAAGAAGACCAGCGGAAACTCCAATCCCTTGGCGGCGTGCAGTGTCATCAGCGTGATACGCGCCGACTCGTCGTAGCCGTCGGCGTCGCTGACCAGGGCCGCGTGATCGAGGAATTGCTCCAGCGTTTCGCCCCGGTCTTTCGAGTCGAGGGCGGCGTTGACCAACTCGCGCAGGTTCTCGATGCGGGAAAACGCCTCGGGGGTGTCCTCGTCTTCGAGTAGCTTGATGTACCCGGTGCGGTCGATCAGGAACTTGAGGATCTCAGAAGTCGTAGCCGGACCGCCGGGTGTTCGGAAGGCGCCGTCGTCCGATTCTGAACTGGCCTCTGATCCTCGGTCCGCGCTGGCGCTCAGTTCTGTGGGATTGAAGTCGACAGACTCCGAGTCGTCGCCCGGCACGGTCTCGGCGAGGGTGCCTTCGGGTGAGGTTTCATCGGTTACTCCATCAAAATCAAACATCATTGGATCGAATCGGGTGTGATCGTCACGTTCGCCGGACGGGGCACCCGATTCCGACTCATCCATCGCAGCCGGTGCGATCGTCTCAGCGCCTGTCGGCTGTCCTCCGGCGTCCTGCGACAGGCGGTCTACATAACCTCCCGCGACCATTGCCCGCGCGTCTTCAATCAGTTCGCGAAAACTCCTCAGCGCCTGGCAGGCTCTCGGGGGCAGCAATTGGCGCTCAATCGCTTCCCCGATGGCGCCCCACAAAGATCGGCCAGTCTCCAGAGCCAGTCGCTCGATCGTATCGATCGTGGTCTTCCCGATGCCGCGTGCTGGCGTGTTGATCACGCGCAACAGCGAGACCGAGTCGTCGGGATTCAGGATGACCTTCAGATACGAGATCATGTCCTTGATCTCGGCCCGCTCGTAGAACGAGAAGCCGCCCACCACGTGATATTTCAGCTGGTAGCGGCGCATGCCCTCTTCGAACAGTCGCGACTGCGAGTTGGTGCGGTAGAGGACCGCCGCCCGGGGGGTCTCGCCGCCCTCGATGGCCTCTTTCAAATACCGCGCGATTCTGTCCGCCACGAACAGCGCTTCGTTTTCGCCATCGGGCGCCTCGTAATAGCCCACTTTGGTCCCACCCTGCCGTGACGTCCAGAGGTTCTTGCCCTTGCGCTTGACGTTGTTCGCCACCACCGCCGACGCGGCTTCCAGAATGTTCTGGGTCGAGCGGTAGTTTTGTTCCAGCCGGATGATCTTGGCTTCCGGAAAGTCTTTTTCGAACTCGAGAATGTTGCGGATGTCGGCCCCGCGCCAGGAATAGATCGACTGATCCTCGTCGCCGACCGCACACAGGTTATGCCGCGATCCGGCCAGCAGGCGCATTAGCTCGTACTGTGGACGATTCGTGTCCTGGTATTCGTCGACGAGAATGTACTGAAACTTGCGGTTGTAATAGTCGCGCACCGCCGCCACGGATTTCAGGAGGCGCAAGGCCTCGAGCAGCAGATCGTCGAAGTCGAGCGCATTGGCCTTGCGCAGTTCTTTGCGGTACTCCTCGAAAATGTGGGAGATCTTCTCATTCTTGGGATCGGCGGACTGCAGGTAAAGTTCCTGCGGATCGAGCATGTGGTTTTTCGCCCAGGAGATGCGACCGAGCGCGATGCGCGGAGTGAGTTCCTTGTCGTCGATGCCCATCCGCTTCATGACCGACTTCACGATGCTCTGCTGATCAGCCTCGTCGTAGATGACGAAATTCTTCGTGTGCCCGATGGGGGGCTGCCCGGGTACGCTGGACGGAATCCGCAGCGCCTCGATATCGCGACGCAGCACGCGCACGCAGAACGAGTGAAAAGTCGAGATCACCGGCTTTGCGACCGACAAGCCGCCGACGATTTTCTCGACGCGCTCAACCATTTCCGCAGCGGCTTTGTTCGTGAACGTGACCGCCAGGATCGATTCCGGCATGACGCCGAGGTTCTCGATGAGGTACGCGATCCGGTAGGTGATGACGCGCGTCTTCCCGCTGCCCGCGCCCGCAAGGATCAGCACCGGGCCCTCGGTGGTCTCGACGGCCTCGCGCTGCTGGGGGTTGAGTTGGTCTAAGAAAGACAACGGTCCAGATGCCTCGTCAAAACTTCGTATTTCGATTGTAGATTTCGGATGGCAGATTGGCGACTATGGGCGCACAGCCAATTCGTCACTACAGCAATCTCGGCTACACATCATTCGGTTGGAGGAGGCCGGATTTCTTAAGTTAGCCCGAGTTCGCCCGTTCCGCCTTACACTCGGCGCAGGGGCACACTTCACGCAGAAACGCCCAAGAGTAGATGCCCAGATCGTGCCCATCATTCCAACTGAACTTGATGGCGTACTTGCCGACGCCCTCGGCGGAGAGCGCCTTGGCTGCCGCTTTGAACATCGGCAGCGCTCCGGGAGCCAGCTTCGGCGGGTCGCCCGGCGCGCGTCCAGCCTTGCCGCGTTCTTCCTCACACAATGCGCACGGGCAGGCATCCCGCAGAAACGGAAAGGAGTAACTGGACCGGTGCCCGTCTCGCCACTCGATCTCCATCCCGGTCCCAGTGGTTAGATTCACTTTGACCGACTTGGGATCCGTGCTGGCGCTGGGCGCTTTCAGCGGCGACTGCATGAATTCAGTATCGCATACGGCGAACGTGCGATTTCCCGTTTCGATCGGTTACTCACTGCGTCAAGTGACAGGCGAACAAGCCAGCACGAAGAAGAGAAGCTAGTCTCGCCTTGGGCCCGTGTGGTGTAACGGGAACACAGCACCCTGCGACGGTAGCAGATGCGGGTTCGACTCCCGTCGGGTCCAGTTCCGTAAGGAACTGGGTTCTGGGGTAGGGAAAGCAGGGATAACCAACCCCGCCAAAAGTAACTTGAATCGTGAACGATCAGAGCTATACTTGACCTGTCGCAGGGTTCTGTACGTACCCAGATCGCAATGGCCCCGAAAGATTGGGGCCATTCGCATTTCGTAAACCGCGTCTCGTCCGCGTGGAATCTATGTTAGGGCTGGCTGAGGTTGAGCCCTAAAGCTTGTGAAAACCCGCTCAAATCCTGTACAATCTAGTGTTTGCACAACAAGTTCTGAAAGATTCTGGAGAGCAGTCCGATGGCACAAGTCTGTGAAATTTGCGGAAAAAAGCCGATGAGCGGCAACACGATCAGTCACGCCCACAACGTGAGCAAGCGGCGCTGGAACGTCAACCTGCGCCCGGTTCATGCCAAAGTCGGCGCGACCACCAAGCGCATGCGCGTATGCACGTCCTGCCTGCGCAGCGGCAAGGTTGTTAAGGCCTAGAAACCCTCCGAGGAGAAAGAACAATCGAGGTAGGCCGGAGCTGACCCCGGCCGGTCGGCGATTCTTGTCTTCATGCGGCCGTACGATGGACTCCGTCGCGGCCTCCGCTTCTTCCGCGGCGAACGTTTCTGAAGGGCACTTCTTACTGCACGTCGACCAACTGGACATCGAAGACGAGAGTCGCGTTCGGCGGGATCACGCCCGGATACCCCTTCTGCCCGTAGGCGAGATCGGGAGGAATGCGCAGCTGGCGCTTGCCGCCGACTTTCATTCCGGCCACGCCTTCATCCCAGCCCTTGATCACATCTCCCGCGCCAATGCGGAACGCAAACGGCGCGCCGCCCACCGAGCTGTCGAACTTCTTTCCCGTCGTGAGCCAGCCGGTGTAGTGGACCTTCACTTTCTGGCCATTGTGCGCCTCTGCGCCCGTGCCGACCGTGATGTCCCAATACTGCAGGCCGGACGACGTCTTGGTTCCGTCGCCCGTCACTTTCGTCGGCCCGGCGACGGCGGGCTTCTTGGCTGCGGTCTGCGCGAAAGCGATTGTGCCGGCGATGGCGCAGATCAGGATTGTGACGATTGCGGTCTTCATGCTTTTGGCTCCATTCTTTTCAAAACTCTTCACCACAGAGGACACAGGGAACACAGAGGGATCGAATCTCAAAAAACCTCATACACGCGGTTGCTGACCTCAACTCCCAGTTTTCAGGAGTTCCTGCGTGCACTCTGTGCCCTTTGTGGTCAAGAACTTTGTTTCTCACGTCAACGCGATCACATCGATCTCCACCAGCACGTCTTTCGGCAGCCGCGCGACTTCCACGGTCGAACGCGCCGGCGGTGCCGTATGAAAATGGCGGCCGTACACCTCGTTCATCGCGGCAAAATCTCCCATGTTTTTCAGGAACACCGTGGTTCGCACAACCTTGTCCAGGGCAGTTCCGGCCGCGCTCAAGATTCCGGCCAGATTCTTCAGAACCCGGTCGGTCTGAAAGGCCACATCGCCCGTGACGAGTGTATTGGTCACCGGGTCGAGTGCGATCTGCCCTGAAACGAACACGAATCCGTTCGCCCGGATGGCCTGCGAATACGGCCCGATCGCTGCCGGGCCGTCTTTGGTCGCGATCACGTCACGCATGAAAAACCTCAGTTCTCGGTTCTCAGTTGTCAGTTGAAAAACTAATACTTCTATCACAGTGAGAGCTGCGACCGCTTCCTGCCAACCTACGATCAGCGAACCGGTACATCTCGCTCCGAGACATGTTTCTTGTAACTGAGAACTGAGAGCTGGCAACTGAGAACTGTTCTTAAATCTTCTGCAGTCTCTGTACATCCCGCACGCCGGGGATTTTTCTCAAACCGGTAATGATCGTCTCCAGGTGCTTGAGGTCGCTGATGTCGAGAACGATGTCCACAACCGCCTGGCTGTTGGCGGTGCGCGCTTCGATGTTCCGGATATTCGATTTCGCGTCGCCGATCACGCCGGTGATCTGCTTCAACATCCCGTAACGGTCGTCGCAGAAGACGGTGAGTTTGACAGGGTAAGAACTGGGAGTGGATTCGTCGCGGGCCCACGCGACGTCGATTCGCCGTTCGGGCTCATACATCAGGTTGACGACGTTCGGACAGCTGATCGCGTGCACGGCCACGCCTTTGCCGCGTGTAACGTAGCCAACGATCGCCTCTCCGCGGATCGGGTTACAACATCGCGCGCGATAGACCAACAGATCGCCCGAGCCCTTCACCGTAAGCGCGTTGTTGTCGCCCCCGAAAACGCGACGCACGACGCTGGTGAAGCCGGCGTCTTTCTCTTTTGGCTCTTCTGCGTCAGGAACAGGCTCGGTACCCGCGGGCGCCAGCTTGGCCAACACTTGCCGCGCTGAGTACTTGCCGTATCCGATCCCGGCCATCAGATCGTCAGGGCGGCCTAGGCCATAATCTGATGCGATGCGCTGCAGTTCCTCGTCCTTGAGTTCCTTGAGTGCGATGCGATACTTGCGGGCTTCTTTCTCGATCAGCTTCTTGCCGATTTCTATGGCGCGCTCGCGCTGATGGATATTCAGCCAGTGCTTGATCTTGTTGCGTGCGCGCGACGACTTCACCACCGCCAGCCAATCGCGGCTCGGCTTGTGGCCCGGTTGGGTCAGAATTTCGACGATATCGCCGCTGTGCAACTTGTGACGCAGCGGCACCATGCGTCCGTTCACCTTCGCGCCAACGCAGGTATGGCCGACTTCGGTGTGCACGGTATACGCGAAATCGATAGGCGTGGAATCGCGTGGCAGCACCACGACTTTGCCCTTGGGCGTGAAGGTGTAGACCTCTTCCGGATACAGATCGACTTTCAGAGTGGAAAGAAATTCGTTCGGATCCGAAACATCGCGCTGCCACTCGACCACTTGCCGCAGCCACGCCAAACGCTGCTCGTCCTGCGCCGAGACCGCGCCGTCTTTGTATTTCCAATGCGCCGCGATGCCCTCCTCGGCCATTTTGTGCATCTCATCCGTGCGGATCTGCACTTCAAAGGGCGTGCCGTCTTCGGTGATCACCGATGTGTGCAGCGACTGGTAGAAATTCGGCCGCGGCATCGCGATGAAATCTTTGATGCGCCCCGGCACCGGCCGCCACACGTTGTGAATGATGCCCAGGACCGCATAACAGTCCTGCACCGAACGCGTGATCACCCGCATCGCGTACAGGTCATACACCTGGTCGACGTTGATGTGCTGGCGAACGAGCTTCTTGTGGATGCTGTAGTAGCGCTTGGTGCGGCTCTCGACCTTCGCCGTGATGCCCGCTTCTTTCAGCTTGTCGCGGACCACGGCTTCCACGCGCGACAGGAACGCCTCGCCCACCTTGCGGTGCGACTCAACCGCATGCTTCACCTGCTCGTAGGCAATCGGATCGAGATAGCGGAAGCCCAGGTCTTCGAGCTCGCCGCGAATTTTTCCCATGCCCAGCCGGTGCGCAATCGGCGCGTAGATTTCCAGTGTTTCGCTGGCGATTTTCTGCTGGCGATCGGGCGGAAGATGCTCGAGCGTCCGCATGTTGTGCAAGCGATCCGCCAGCTTGATCAGGATCACCCGGATGTCGTCCACCATCGCCAGCATCATCTTGCGCAGGTTCTCGGCTTGCTGCTCCTCGCGAGTGGCAAAGTCGATTTTGCTGATCTTGGTGACCCCCTCGACGATGTGCGCCACCTGCTCGCCGAACTCTTTTCGAATGTCGACGATCGTCACCGATGTGTCTTCGACGGAATCGTGCAAAAGGCCGGCCGCTACCGCCACCGAATCCATCTTCATTTCCGCCAGTACGAGTGCGACTTCCAACGGGTGCACGAGGTAGGGCTCACCGGACGCACGGCTTTGCCCGGCGTGATTCTTCATCGAGTAGTCGTAGGCTTTTTTTACCAGTTCCAGATCGTCATTCGGCCGGTTGGCCTGCATCCTCTTCATCAGGTCGCGGAACTTCGTGACCGTGAGAACATTGGTTGCGATCTGTTGGCGCAGTGTCGCCATGGGGGATTATAGCCTTTGAGGAAACAGGGTGGGGTAGTGACTGAAGCGTACTACCGAAGGCTGAGCCCTTAACTTGATTATAACGTCTGCGTCGAAATGGCTGCGTCAGGCGAAATTTGGCGGCTGAATTTTTCTCCTGAAGAAAGCGCCACGCCACCGCCTTCCCGATTCGCGAAAACCCGCGAACCGACACTTCGGCTCTGCTACATTGAAAGCCGCCATGGCTCCTCTGTCCTCGCGCATTCTGTTGAGCGGCGCCTCCGGTTTGCTGGGAGGCGCGTTGTTGCTTTCGTTAAAGAGTCGCGGCTTCCAGGTGGTTCGGTTGGTTCGCGGAGAGGCCTCTGCCGACGATCAGATCGCATGGGATCCTTTGCAGCCGCTCCCACCGGAAACGGTGTCCGGTTTCGACGCAGTCATCCATCTAGCGGGCGAGACGGTCGTCGGGCGCTGGAGCGATGCAAAGAAATCCAAGATTCGCGAGAGCCGCGTTGTGAGTACGCACAACCTGACGCAAGCCTTGGCAAAAGCGCCTGAAAAGCCGCCCGTACTGATCACCGCTTCGGCAATCGGTTACTACGGCGACCGGGCGGATGAGCTCCTGCGCGAGAGCAGTTCTCCTGGCTCGGGCTTCCTCGCAGATGTTTGCCGGCAGTGGGAGGGTGCGGCGCAGCCGGCGGTCGACGCGGGCATCCGTTGCGTCCAAATCCGCACGGGTGTCGTGCTCACCCGCGACGGCGGCGCCCTCCGGAAGATGCTGCCGCCTTTTCGGCTGGGTGTAGGCGGGAACCTTGGCAGCGGCCGCCAGTGGATGAGCTGGATCCACATTCAGGATTGGATCGGCGCGGTGCATCACATCCTGAAGACTGACCTGCTGCAGGGACCGGTCAACCTGGTGGCGACCAAACCCGTGACCAATGCCGAATTCACCAAGACGCTTGGTTCCGTTTTATGTCGGCCTACGATATTCCCCGTTCCAGCCTTTGCTGCCAAACTTGCCTTGGGACAGATGGCCGAAGAAGTTCTGCTCGCGAGCCAGCGGGTCGAACCCAATAAGCTGGTCACCAGCGGATACCCGTTCCAATACTCCGATCTGCGCAGGGCGCTGAGCTCAATCCTCGGGAAATAGTCCCCGGCCTTCTGTGTGATTCCGGTCACATACTAGCGGCCCATTCTCTGACACCCTGTTCCTGAACCAATCCGGGTTTCAATGTCCGGTTCTGCCGCGATGCGCTCACGACCCATGGCCGCGCTCATAGCGCTCACCCTCGTGAGCTGGGTGGGGTCGTTCGCGCAAGCTACGGATGGCGCACTCAACCAGGCCGTTGCCAGCCCGAAGCCGGTCGCCGTCGATCACCACGAACACGAATGCTGTGGACATCAAAAGGCACAGCCTGCCGGGGAAGCCCTCCCATTTCAGCCCGCTGGCATGCCATGTGGCAATGAGCATCCGTGTTGCATCCGGCCCATGCCGCAAAACGTGCCCGGTCTGCCATCCACTTCTAATCACGAGCCGCCCTCAGGCGAATCACGAATTCTCGAAGCGGCGACCTCGATCCCGTCGGGATCCGCGGCTGAGTTGGGCAGCGTAATTCCATACACCTACCGCGACTGCTCTTCGCTAAGCACAGTCCTGAGAATCTGACCCCAGCGTTTTATCGCAATTGAGCGGCCACCATTTACTGGTCTGCAACTAACAAATATTCCGGGCGCGGATCGCGCGCTCCTCAACCTGATATACGGAGATCAAACATCCATGAAATACAAGCTGATCGCTCTTATTCTCACTCTCGCAATGACCACTTGGGCACAAACATCCGCACCCGCGCAGTCTTCACCTTCGGATAAAACCAGCAACACGAAGTGCGCGTGCTGTGACAAAACCTCCTCCGATTCGGCATCTGCTTCCACCGAGCACAAGCATGCCTGCATGCATAGCAAGTCCAGCTCGAAAGACAGCAAAGAGGTCGCTTCCTGCTGCTCTGCAAAAGACGCAGCCTCCTGTTGCAAAGGCAAAGATGGAGAAGCTTGCGCAAAGATGAAAGACGCCTCGGCTACCTGCGGAGACAAATGCTCCGACGACTGCGGGAAAGATTGCTGCTCCGGAAAGGACAAGAAAACGGCGCACAATTGCTGCGGCAGCAGCCAGTGCATGCACGGTCAAGCTCCGGCATCCGGAAACTAACATTCCTGCTTCGATAAACGAAAAGCCCCGGTCCTTGCGGCCGGGGCATTTTTTCCCATCAACCTTCGAGATGTCAGTTGTAGTCCGAAGCCGAATTAGGCGTATCGCTGTCCTCGGAGGCGCGCATTTCCTGCTCGAGCTTATCCAGCAACTCGGTCCGATCTCCGCTTTTGAGCTCACGCTGCAGTTCTTCGAGCGCCAGTGCAACAATGTGGTAATGATGCGCACCGGCGAACCTTGGGTCCTTCGTAATGTCGAGCCAAACCTTGTGCATCAGGTTGATATCCTGCGGTCGCATCCGCGGCGTATGCGGGCCTAGCAGGTATTCTTCCGAAGACCCATCCGGTTCATAGACGGCCAGCGTCAATCTTGGCCGCGGCTCGGGCAACCGTTCCCAAGCGTCACCCGTCAACTTGCCTTGCTCGTCCGCGGTCAGCTTGTTCGAGCGCCCGCACACAATCTTGCTCGATGCCAGGCGTTGCGCCGTGACCATGATCGCCTCGAAAACATCCGTACCGGGCACGACAAGCAGGGATACAGGCCTGCCCTCTTTCTCTGCCACCGCGACTACGGCGGTGAACAACTCCTGCTCGTAGTGATCGAAGATCTGCGAGGCGTCGAAGACGCTGCTTCCGCCGAAGGTGTGTTCCCGGTGGTAGAGCCGCGCGCTCATCACGACGACGTCCTGCCGAGTGGTGTCGGTGTTCCTCAACACCGAGCGCAGGTAATGCAGATTTCTGGGGTCGCGCACGGCAACGAGTACATTCCCGGGCCGCACGCCCATCGCACCACTGCCGAGTTCCTGATTTCCATAGACCCGGAACTGATCGAGCTGTTCGGGCTTTCCGTGCCTCTCCTTGGTCACATGCCGTTCTGAGAGCGTGAAGATTGCGAAGAACACGCCGCTGAAGATCAGTCCAGCAACCGTCGCTTCCGACTTAGTGAACAGGTTCACAACGGCGGTGATGAACAAGACCGCCGAGATCGCCGCCAGGCCCAGAGGAATCTCGACTTTACCAATGTGCAGATTGCCCGGAACCTTCCACTCGCGGTGGCCGGGTTCGGTAAAGCGCAGCACCAGCACCGCCAGGGACTTCATGGCGAAGCTCCAGATCACGCCGAAAGCGTAGAGCGCTGCCAAGCTGTAGACGTTTCCGCCGCTAAGGATGATAGTCAGCAATTGCATGCCGACGATCAGGTTGATGATCCGGTACGTGGTTCCATACTTGTGCTGCGGTTTCTGAAACCACTCGGTCAGCACCCCGTCTTCGGCCACCCGGTTCAGCACGCCGTTGGCGCCGACAATCGCCGTATTCTGCGCACCTGCCAGGATCAGGACGCCCACCAGCACTACGAAGCCGTGAAACAGCAGCTTCAACGGCATCGGCCCAACCAGGTACATGGCGATTCCGCCGATCAGGTTGGCGAAGAAGTCCGGCCGCACCTTGTCGGGGATGATCATCACGGCGAAGAACGACACCAGTGAAGTGAAGAGCAGGCTGTAAATGAAGATGACCAGGCCGGTCTTTTCCAGGTTCTTCAGCTTAGGATGCTCGATCTCGCGGTTCACCTGGGCCAGCGTTTCTTCGCCGCTCATCGCCAAGACGGAGTGCCCGAACCCGACGAACACGATGATCCACGTCAGGTGGCTGAACCACGTCCCGTAGAGCCAACCCAACGACTCTTTCGTCACCTGCACCACGCCCGGATGCAGGGGATTCGGCGGCCATTGCACGCCGATCTTGAACACGGTGATCGTGCACCACAGCAGCAGGATGACGACCATGACCGTGGTTACGATCATGATCTGCAGCGCCTTCTCGCTCGACTCGTGAATGCCCTGGATGTTCTTCCACCAGAAATAAAGAACCACGAGCACGGCAAAGAAAGCCGAGAAGTGATTCTCGTTAAAGCTGAGCGGGTGATGCAGGTAGGTCCCGATATCCTCGATAAAGCCTGCCAGGTACTGGCCGGCGGACACCGCACTGATCGGGCCCGTCAGGACGTAGTCGAAGAGCAGCGCCGAGACCGAAAACTTGGCTAGCGTACTCCCCATGGCTTCCTTCACGACCCGATACACGCCGCCGCGCACGAACATCGCGCTCGACTCGATGTAGAGTGCGCGCACGCAATAACTGAACAGCATGACCGCGAGAATGAACCAGGGAGCGCTCTTGCCAATGACCTTTTCTGCGTCGCCGCCCGCGTAATACGCTGAGGACGCCAGGTCCGAAAGAACAATCGCGGCCGCCCGCCAGAAGGAGATGAAGGTCAACATCACCGTGGTGGCGACGAAGACCTTGACCGCGGGTCGCTTGGTACTTTCTATAGATGATGAAGACATGAAGGCTGGGCCCAGTGGGCACAGGAAAACCTAAAAGATAGCACAGCGGGCATCCGACGGCCACGGACGAGAAATGCGGGTAGTGGGTCAGTCTGAACTGACTGACTACCGAAACGCGTACCTTGTGGGTCAGTTATCGGGGGCTATGCCAAATCGGGCGGTGTCCGGCCGGAGGCGAGATAAGTCCTGGTGACCCGTTCGTGCCAGCAAAGCCCATCTTCGTCCAGGAATTGCCAGAGGTAGCCCATCCCGAGGGACACCGCGGACAGCCAACTGCACATTACGCGCCACCGGCGGACAGAACGCTTGGCCGGGACACCATCAAAGCGTAACAGCTGTAACTTCATCGCGCACAGGCCCGGGGTTGTGCCCGAGTAGACGACCAGAAGGTATTGATAAGCCGCCCAGAACGCTCCCAGTAGCCCACCCGCGAGCGCGACCACCTGCAGGATTGGAAGCTTCGACTTGGCGAACTGGTAATAGATCGCCCCGAAGACGACAACGCCCACCAAAACCAGGATGCAATCGATCACCATGGCCGCCAGGCGCTGTTCGACCGGGGCGGGATGCAAGGGCATGTCGATGCCGGGCCGGCGCTCGGGTTCCGCCTTTGCTACCTCCTCGATCAGAATTCCACCAAGCGCAGGGGGAGGGGTAACGACGTCCGGCGCTTCCAGAATGCGTGGGCGATTGAATATGGGTTCCGCAAGTTCGTTCGTAGTGACTGGCGGTTCGTAGGCCGGACGCGGGAACTCAATAATCTTCCCCGTTGCCTCAGGCCGACGAGTCGCAGGCAGTGGGGCAGGCGTCTGCATGTGCTCCGGGGGCCTGTCGGAGGGCGCTGGTTCCGGCTTGGCCTCGATGCAGTCGATCGCCACCGACTCGCGGCTGGCGCTCACGGGAAAGAACCCGCTCTCTGCTACCGGGGACGACAACGTTTCCGCGGTCCGTATTGAATTGCTTGCGGTCAACTCGGGCAATTCGAATTTCAGGCGCAGCGACGGATATCGAGGAGCGCGCGGACGCCGGCGTGCCTGGTACCGATGCAGCCTCGCCGTAACCTCGGCACGCCACGATTGGTCTGGAGGCTCGGTGAGCAAGTTGTTCTGCGGGGTGGAGGTCTCACCCAACGCATCCGCCGGCTCGAACGCATCTGCTATCGCTTCTTGCTGCGAATCAGATCGCGTGGAATTTTCGGGAACCTCACCGGAGCTGACTACGAACTTGGGTCGCGGAGTCTCAAGATTTCGTCCATGCGCGGCCGATCGCTGCTGCTCGACCTCGACACGATCTTTTGGGCGCGGGAAATTTTCGCGCCCGTGGCAACGCATCGCCCTGTCGTCCGCCTCTGATTCGAGAAGGGACTCGTGAGCGGCCCCAACGTTTTGGTCGGGCACACATCGGCAAACGTCGCCACACAGCGAACATGTCATGGATGAATCTCTTGAGAACGCCAGGGGCCAGAGCGAGCGGCCAAATGCGGAGCAACTACCGGAATACTTCCTGACTGGGCGCTTTGCCTGTCGGGCCAGCGCCGTGCTAAGGTCACGAGGTCCCTGCAACTTCGCGAGTCCCGGGGTCTCCGTGCGCTTCCGATGATCTCCCGCACACGATTCCTTATCACGGCGGCCTTGGTTTGTCATCTGCTTCTCGCGCCGAAATTAGTAACCAGCCAGTTGCGGTCTGCCGTCGCCGCAAAATCAGACGCAAATTCGAGCAGGGTGCTCCCCTCCGATCCTTCTGCCGTTCAGCGCGCGGAGGATGTGCGGATCCAGGCCATCGAACAGGAAAAAGATGGGCCGGTTTACAAACTGCATGGCCACGTTGAGGTTCGCTACGGAACCTATTCGCTCTATGCCGACGAGATGACCTACGACTCCGACACGGGCAAGGCTACAGGTGAAGGACACCTCGTGCTCGACGGCGGTCCGAACGACGAACACATCGAGTCGAGCCACGGTTCCTACAACTTTCAATCGGAAAGTGGAAAGTTCTACGACGTCGTTGGCACGATCGGCGTCAAGATGATCGGCGGCAAGAGCGTGCTCACCTCCTCGAGTCCCTTTGCTTTCACAGGCAAGACGGTCGAGAAAACAGGTCCCGATCACTTTGTGGTTTACGACGGATCGGTTACCACCTGTGAACTGCCAAAGCCGAAATGGAGGTTCGACTCGCATAAAGTCATGGTTGATGTCGGCGGGAACGCCCGGGTGTATCGCAGTGACTTCAAGATTCGTGGCGTACCCGTTTTTTATTTTCCGTGGGCTGAATTTCCAACGCAGCGTCTTGCCCGGCAATCGGGATTTCTAATCCCCAGCTTTGGCCGCTCCTCCACCAACGGCACCCTGGTCGGCGATTCCTACTACTGGGCCATCAATCGAAGCATGGATGCCACCGTCGGCGGAGAGTACTACTCGCAACGCGGCTGGTCGCAGCGCGGCCAGTTTCGGGCGCGGCCCAGCGACACGTCGTATGTGTCGCTGAACTACTTCGGAGTGATCGACCGCAAGAAACAGGGCGGAGAGGAAGTTCTGCTGAATGGCGAGGGCCGCTTTCTCACGAACTTTCGCGCGGTGTCGGACATCGACTACCTGAGTTCGTTCGTCTTCCGCCTGGCCTTCAGCGAGACGTTCACCCAGGCGGTCAACTCGGAAGTGAAGTCGCAGGCATTTCTGACCAACAACACCAACGGTTTTTCCTACAACGCGCTGGTGCAGCGGTATCAGAACTTCGAGTCGACGACCGCCGGTGACGTGGTCACGATCCTGCACGCTCCCAGCGTGGAAGTTTCCAGCGTCGATCGCAAGCTTGCGAGTACTCCGTTCTACTGGTCCTTCGACGCGGCTACCGAAGGCCTCTCGCGCAGTGAGCCCGGATTTCGCACCGCGGACCTTGTCGGCCGCCTTGACCTGATTCCGTCCATCGCCATGCCGTTGTCGATGGGCGGCTGGTCTCTGCGCCCGCAACTCTCGCTGCACAACACGGCGTACACGCAGCAATTGTTACCCGGGGTCACAGTGGGCACGGCCTCGAGCCATGCAGTCGATCGCAAGGCTCTCGAAGGCTCAGTCGAGTTGCGGCCGCCGTCGCTATCCCGTGTCTTTCAGAAGGAAACTTTGGGCCGTAAGTGGAAGCACGTGATTGAGCCGCATGCAACGTATCGATACGTCACTGGCGTCGACAACTTTGCAAACATCCTGCGCTTCGATGCGCGTGACATCCTCAGCAACACGAATGAAGTTGAGTACGGAATCATTCAACGTCTGTACGCGAAGAAGACTTCGAATGAGCCCGAAAACTGCAACGCGACGGGGATGTCCTCCCTGCGCATCGGCGCGCCCGGCGATCCGCTCCAGCCCTGGGAGCGGATGTATAAACCCGACAAGAGCAACTGCCGCGGCCCCGAGGTTCGCGAAATCGTCACCTGGGAGGTTGCGCAGAAATATTTTCTGGATCCCGACTTCGGAGGAGCGATCGTCGATGGCCGACGCAACGTGCTTAGCACGACGGCGGACTTCTCCGGCATTGCCTTCCTCACGGAACCTCGGCACCTCTCGCCGCTGATTTCACGCGTTCGCGCGCAGACCAGCTCGCAGACCGATGCCGAATGGGATGTCGATTACGACTTCAAGGAACATCGCATCAATGCGAGCACGGCGCTCTTCAACTATCACTTCGGCGACTACACCATTGGCGGCGGCGATGCTTACGTGCAGGCGCTGACGGGCGTGGTCAGCACAACCACCCTCCAGCAGGATTTCAATCAGTTCCGCATCCTGCTCGGCTACGGGCATCCCAACAAGCGCGGCTTTAGCGGGGCAACCGCCTTCGGTTTCGACGCCAACCTCGGCTTTCTGCAATACGCAACCGTGCAGACCAGCTACAACTGGGATTGCTGCGGCGTCAGCCTGGAATATCGCCGCTTCGCGTTGGGCGCTGTGCGTAATGAAAATCAGTTCCGCTTCAGCTTCACCCTCGCCAACATCGGTTCCTTCGGAAACATCCGCAAGCAGGAACAGTTGTACTGACGCGGATTCGAAACGAGGGCCACCTCTTCCATCCGCTCGCAACTTCGTCGGGCCGCAGTGCTACCCTTTCTTCATGACGCTGGAAGAATTTCGCGAATCGCTATCGCGCGCCGAGCCGTCGGCCGGTCTCGACCTCGCACTCACGGGCCTGTGGTGGGATGCGAAAGGCGATTGGGGACGAGCGCACGAATCCGCACAACAGGATGAAGGTCTGGCTGGCTCCTGGGTTCACGCGTATCTGCATCGCAAGGAAGGCGATACTTCGAATGCCGGATACTGGTACCGTCGGGCGGGCAAGAATCCCTCACGCGCGCCATCACAGGAAGAATGGCTCGAGATCGTGAAATCGCTTCTGTCTGCTTCCTGATTCAGCGCCTCGCAACCATAGCGCCACTTGCCTCGCGCTGTCCCGTTTTCTTTCAAGGTCGTGGGCTGCCGGAAGAGCTGGGCTCAATCCTCGACACGTTTAGAGGCTTCTTCGGTCTCTCCGCGTGGCCTAAAGCCGGTCTTCGTATTACCATAACCACGTGTCGGTCTCTCCCGAACTCACTTTGCGACAAGGCGCCCTACGCGAGCGCCTGGCCTCGCTTGGGCGCTTGCTGGTCGCCTATTCCGGTGGCGTTGACTCGGCATTCTTGGCGTGGGCTGCGCTTCAGCAACTCGGGCCTGACATGCTCGCCGTGATCGCAGATTCCCCGAGCCTGGCGCGCACTCATTTGGTCGACGCCATTTCCTTCGCCGAAGAGCAGCGAATTCCGCTGCGAGTGATCAGGACCTCGGAACTCGATCGTCCCGAATACGTGCTGAACGATTCATCGCGCTGCTTCCATTGCAAAGACGAGCTTTTCGACGTAATGGAAGCGTTTCGCGAGGCGCACGGGTTCGATGCAATCGCCTATGGAGTGAATGTCGACGACCAGGGGGATTTTCGTCCCGGACAGGCCGCCGCCCACCAGCACCACGTCGCTGCGCCTTTGCTCGACGCTCGGCTCACGAAGCAGGACATCCGGGACCTCGCGCACGCCGCCGGATTGCGGGTCTGGAACAAGCCCGCCTCGGCCTGTCTTTCTTCGCGCATCGAGTATGGCCGACCGGTCACACGTGAAGCTCTGAGCGTGATCGAACGCGGCGAAGACGCCTTGCGCGAGCTGGGATTCCGTCAGTTTCGCGTACGCCATCACGGGGATATTGTTCGCATCGAAGTCGACCGGGAAGAGCTGCCCCGTGCGCTCGACCCCGCGATGGCAGGGGAATTCACGCGTATTTTCAAGGCCTTAGGATTCAAATTCGTCACGCTCGACCTCGAAGGTTTCCGCTCCGGCTCGATGAACAACCTGTTGTCTGTCGAGGACCTTCGCCGCGCGGGTTGGCCTGCGGCCAACTCCTTCCGGCTCACCAGCCCTGCTAAACCCCTGTGAGATAATGTGCTTTCGAGTCCTGATGCTAAGGCGGGTTCTAGTGACGTTGCTGCAACGGTCTTTTGTCTTCCTCTTGCTCATTTGCCTGGGATGCTCCGCACAGTCGGCGCCTTCCGACACGACCAAGGCGATCGAACGACAGGTTCGCGCCTACTACAAATTGCCTCCCGAAGTGCAGGTGATCGTTGGCCCTCTTAAGCCCAGCGAGTTCCCTGGTTACGACGCCCTCAAGCTAACCTTCAATCGCGGAACCAAAAAAGACGAGTATGACTTTCTGCTCTCCAGGGACAGCAAGACCCTGATCCGGATGACGAAAATGGATCTGACGAAAGACCCCAATGCCGAGATCATGAAGAAGCTCGACCTGAAGGGCCGTCCGACCAAGGGCAACAAGGACGCGAAGGTCGTGGTCGTGAACTACGACGACTTCGAGTGCCCGTTCTGCTCGCGCATGCACCAGACGCTGTTTCCCGAAATCTTTAAGGAGTACGGCGATCGAGTGCTATTCGTCTACAAGGATTACCCGCTCTCGGAAATTCACCCCTGGGCGATCCACGCTGCGGTTGACGCGAATTGTCTTGCGGCGCAGAACAACGACGCGTATTGGGATCTGGCCGACTATCTGCACGCCAGCCAGCACGTCATCAATTCCAACAAAGCTCAGGACGCGCAGTTTGATGCCGTGGATCGCGCCACGTTGCTCGCCGGACAGCAGCACAACGTGGATGTCGTTAAACTTCATGCCTGCATCAAGGCGCAAAATGAGGACGCGGTGAAGGCATCCATTCACGAAGGCGATGCATTGGGCGTGCAGGCCACGCCGACGCTTTTCGTCAATGGCGAAGAAATGGATGGCGCTTTGCCGCTCAGTGAAGTACGGGCTGTTCTCGACCGCGCGCTGACCAACGCAGGGGCGCAGCCTCCGACCCATGCCGACGCTGCTCCGGCGCCGCTCGTGATCAATCCGCCGTCAAAATGACATCGGCCTGGTCGCTCGGCTGATGCACCCGAGGGGGATGCTCGCTTTGAAACTCGATTCCATTTTGTGCCGTCAGACGCTGGCTACATGCGCCTTGTCGCTGCTGGCTCTTCTCACGGCCTGCCAGTCCAAGCAGCAAGGCGTGGACGTGATGGCCACCGTGGACGGGCGAAAGATCTTCCGCGCCGACGTTGAAAAGTACTACCAGAACCAGACCTCGGGTAGCGATCAGCAACCGGTTGGCGAGCAAGCGATCAGCCTCCGGCTCAGTATTCTCCGCGAACTGATCGACGACGAGATCCTCACCCGGCGTGCCGAAAAACTCGGGCTGCTCGCGACCGATGAGGAAGTCGATCGCAAGCTGAACGAAATCAAGTCGCCATACACGCAGGAACAATTCGACGAAAAGATGAAGGAAAAGAAAATCACGCTCGACGATTTCAAGCGTGACCTGCGGCGCTCACTCACCGTGGAAAAAGTACTGAACAAGGAAGTCACATCCAAGATCAATATCTCCGACCAGGACGTCAGCGATTATTACAACGCCCACAAGGGCGAGTTCAACCTGATCGAAGCGCAGTATCACCTGGGCCAGATCTTCGTGACGCCTGCGCCGAATCCGCAGGTGCACAACCTGAAGAACGACAAAGCGCAAAACGAAGTCGACGCCCGCAAGAAGATCCAGATGCTCGCCAACCGGCTCGACAGCGGCGACGATTTCGCTACCCTGGCGATGAATTACTCCGAAGACACGGAAACCTCCGGCAACGGCGGCGATCTCGGTTTCACTCCCGAATCGTCGTTGCAGCGCACCGATCCTGCCACTCGAGAGATCGTGATGAAGCTCAAACCGGGGCAGTACAGTCCCATTGTCACCGTTCAAGACCCTGTGAGTAAACGAATTGTAGGTTTTCGGATCGTGAAGCTGCTCGCAAAGGAGCCCGCCGGACAACGCGAATTCAATGATCCTCGTGTGCAGCAGGCGATCCGCACACAACTGCGCGATCGGCGCGAACAACTGTTGAAGGCGGCATACTATGAAGTTCTCCGCGATTCCGCAAAGGTCAACAACTACTACGCCGAGGACATTCTGAAGAATACGGGCAACGCAAAATAGACTGAAACGTCAGGAAACAACCGTCCCTCCTCCTCGTAGCGCTTAAATTGACTTGCCGTGGCTGCGCGCCTAACATCGCAACAGCCCCTGAATATCTGGCCATGATAGGGACGACGATCTCGCACTACCGCATTCTGGAGAAGATCGGCAGTGGGGGAATGGGTGTCGTTTACAAGGCCGAAGATATCGAACTAGGCCGGTTCGTCGCCCTTAAATTCCTCTCCGATCTCATCGCCCGGAATCCTGCGGTCCTCGAACGCTTCCGGCGCGAAGCGCGCGCCGCTTCTGCGTTGAACCACCCCAATATCTGTACGATCTACGAAATCGCCGAAGCGCAGGGTCGTCGCTTCATCGCCATGGAGTATCTCGACGGCTCCACGCTTCGCGACCGCATCGCCTCCGGCTCCCTCCCGCTCGACACGATCCTCAAGCTTTCGATCGAAATCGCCGACGCCCTCGAAGCCGCGCACAACCACGGCATCGTGCACCGCGACATCAAGCCCGCGAATCTTTTCGTCACAAAACGCGGTCACGCCAAGATTCTCGACTTCGGTCTGGCGAAGCTGGCGACCGGCGTGGAGCACGGCCTTGAAACCGGCGACGATCTGCAGGACCTTCCCACGCAGCCTCCCGAACACCTGACCAGCCCCGGTTCTTCTGTCGGCACCATGGCATACATGTCCCCGGAACAGGCTCTCGGCAAGCCACTCGACCATCGCACGGATTTGTTTTCGTTTGGAATTGTGCTCTACGAGATGGTGACCGGACAGCTTCCCTTCCGCGGGCAGACTTCTGCGGCTGCCTTCGATTCGTTGCTGCACAACACGCCGGATCTGCCACTTCAGTTTGAGCCCGAAATCTCCGACCGTTTGGCCAGCATCCTCCGCAAAGCTCTGGAAAAAGATCCTGACCAGCGCTATCAATCGGCGACTGCGTTGCGCGACGATCTTCAGGAGTTGCGGTTTGCCACGGGCGGAGGCGCCGAGTCGCAATCTCGCCCGATCTCCACGTATCGATCCGGCATGCAGCCCGCGGCGTCAACTCCGCGCAAGATGCGGTGGCTGCCAGTTGGCGCAATCGCCGCGTGCGTCTTGTTGGCAGCCGCTTATCTATTCCGTCCGGTAGCCTCGCCGCCAGTCGTGGCCGGCTCTGTGCAGATCACGAACGATGGCTTCCCGAAGCGCTCGATGGCCACCGACGGAAACCTGCTGTATTTCTCGGAATATGCGGGAGGGCACTCCGTTCTGCGCGAAGTCTCGACCTCCGGCGGAGACACCGCGGCCATCCAAAGCCCGCTGGCCACCGCCGACATCTACGACTCTTCGCTGCGCAACTCGCAGCTGCTGCTTCGCGGCTCTGCTGAAGGCTCTGAAACCGAGTCCGCGATCTGGATTCTGCCCATGCCTGCCGGCACCCCGCGTCGCGTTGGCGATGTCCTGGCCCATGCGGCGGCCTGGACACCCGATGGTCAACACATTCTGTACGCCAACGGAAATCACCTCTATCTTTGCAATCTCGACGGAACCGGGTCCCGCACTTTTGCCGAGACGAAGGGAATTCCGTTCAATATCCGATTCTCGCCCGATGGCGACCGCATGCGTTTCTCGGTTCGTGACACCAGCCAGCACAGCAACGCGCTCTGGGAGATCAGCGCGCAAGGCCAGGACCTGCATCCGATCCTGCCGGAATGGAACCGTCCTCCACAGGAAACCGGAGGAACTTGGACACCTGATGGCCGCTACTTCCTTTTCGAATCGGCACGCACCAATTCCCAGGACATCTGGGCTCTCCACGCGCGGAACTCGCTCTTCGCACGAACCGACCATCTTCCCACGCAATTGACGGTCGGACCTTTGCTGTTCACCGATCCCACGCCCAGTACCGACGGCAAAAAGCTATTCGTCATCGGACAGCAACGTCGTTTTGATCTGGTTCGGTTTCAGGGACAGTCCGGCCAATCGTCCATCTACCTGCCTGGCATTTCCGCCGGAGAGGCCGACATCACCCGCGACAATCAGATGATGGTCTACGTCACCCATCCGGAAGGGGCCCTGTGGCGCAGCAAAGTCGACGGCAGCGGCCGAACCCAGCTGACTTTTGCTCCGATGCAGGTCCACATGCCGCGCTGGTCGCCCGACGGTAAACGGATTGTCTTCATGGGATCCACTCCGAGCCATCCCTGGAGGATTTACCTGTTGCCCGCCGATGGAGGCACGCCCCAGGAATTAAAAGACGGTGATCGCAATCAGGGCGATCCAACATGGATGCCTGACGGCAACTCCATTGTCTTCGCCGGAATGCCATGGCTTGACTACGCGGTCTCAGCCGGACCGAACGTCCATATCCTGAACCTGCGCACGAATCAGGTCGAAGACGTACCCGGATCCGATGGACTTTTCAGTCCGCGCTGCTCCCCGGATGGGCGGTACATCTCGGCGCTTTCGTCGGATTCCACCAAGCTTCTGCTCTATGACTTCGGGAAGAAAACTTGGTCGACGCTGGCAACGTCCATGTTCGCCTACGATAACTGGACTCGCGAGGGCAGTTATCTCTACGCGGAAGACTATCCCGACAAGATTGATGACATCGTGCGGGTGCACGTCCCCGACGGCAAAATCGAGCGTCTCTTCAGCTTAAAAGATGTTCCTCGCGGCTTCGATCCGTGGGAGTTCTGGGTTGGACTCGCGCCGGATAATTCCATCCTGCTCATGCGCGACCGCAGCACGCAGGAAATTTACAGCCTGGATGTGAAGTTTCCGTAGGATTTGACAAGAGGCTCTCTCACTCGACAACCGCCAGCACATCGCCGGCGTTCACCGCCGCGCCCTCGGCCGCTACCACTTTCCGCACGACGCCTTTCTTCGGCGATTTGATTTCGTTTTGCATCTTCATTGCTTCGACCACGACGATACCCTGACCCGCCTCGACCTCCGCGCTCTCGGCAGCGAGGATGCGGACGACTTTCCCGGGCATGGGCGCCACCAGTTTTCTGGGTCCCTTTCCGTCGTCGGCGCTCGCGCGGCTGCGCAACGAACGTGGGTCGCGCAGTTGCACTGCATAGCGGATGGGTCCGACCCACAAATGCATGTCGGTCGCGGTACGCTCGCGTTTGATCTCGTAGGCCTTGCCGCCCATGATCACCGAGAGCACGTCGCGTCGCGCGAGCACGGCGTCTACTTCAACAGCATGGCCGTCGAGACGACACTCCCACCGCCCGTCCCGGTGATTCAACTCCAGGCGATAGTTCTTGCCATCGATATTGACGTCGTAGGTCATGCACCAAAGCCCTTAGCTCTTAGCCCTTCGCTCTTACAATCCCTGGTCGCTCAATCCAACCTGTCATCCTGAGCGCAGTGAGGGCCAGCCGATCGCAGTCGAAGGACCCCTTGCCTATTGGCACGATGTGAGACCTCGCGAGGAGTTCTCTCCGCCAACCCTCGATTCTCTGGGTCAATCAGGTCGTCTCTGACCACGGGCGTCGCTTCCTAACGCGCTCTTTGCGCTAGGCTGGGAATCCACCACGAACCACGTGGGGACAGCCGCCCTCGGCTGTCCGGCCCGAGCAAAGCTCCGCAGCCCGCCTAATGCAACGCCTCCGACCGCGCGACTTTCTTCCACTCGCTCGCCTCGTGCTCCACGCTCGACATGCTCGTATTTCCGTTGCTCGTCGCCGACGTAACTGGCTCCAGCACCGCAAACAGACCGGCAGCAATCGCGGCTACCTTGGCCGCTTCGCCATCGGTGGCTGCGGTCTCGACTGGACGCGCGAGCAGTCGATCCAGAAATCCCGTGTCCAGACGCCCGGCCTTGAAGTCCTCGTCATTCAGGATCCGGCGGAAAAGCGAGAGGTTCGTCTTGATGCCGCCAACGAAATATTCATTCAAGGCGCGCCGCAGCCGCGAGGTCGCCTGCTCCCGGTCGGTCCCGTAGCCGATCAGCTTCGCCAATAGCGGATCGTAGTCGATGGGCACCGTCCAACCCTCGTACATACCGCTGTCGCGCCGGATCCCCGGCCCCGACGGCAACAGCAGGAGACTGATCTTTCCGGGGCTGGGGAAGAAATTGTTGTCCGGATCCTCTGCATAAATGCGGCATTCGATCGCGTGTCCGCGCAGCCGAACATCTTCTTGCTTGAAGGGAAGTTTCTCTCCCGCGGCAATTCGAATCTGCAGATGAACCAGGTCGAGTCCCGTCGTCAGCTCGGTCACCGGATGTTCCACCTGCAACCGTGTATTCATTTCGAGAAAATAGAAATTCTTGTTCTCGTCGACGAGGAATTCGATGGTTCCGGCATTCGTGTACCCGGCTGCCTGCGCAACCCGAACCGCAACTTCTCCCATCCGCCGGCGCATTTCCTCATCCACAACCGGCGACGGCGACTCCTCCAGCACTTTCTGATGTCTTCGCTGAATCGAGCACTCGCGTTCGCCCAGGTAGACTGTGTTTCCATGCTCATCCGCAAGCACCTGCATCTCGATGTGCCGGGGATTGATGATCGCCTTCTCGAGATATACCTCGCCGTCGCCAAAGGCCCGCTGCGCCTCGCTCCGCGCACTTTCCAGAGCCGACTTCAACTGGTCCGGTGAGTGCACAAGCCGCATCCCCTTGCCGCCGCCTCCGGCAGCCGCCTTCAGCATGACGGGATAGCCGATCTTCTCCGCGACTCGCGCTGCTTCTTCCGCTGACTCGAGTCCGCGCGACGTGCCCGGTACAGACGGCACACCGGCCTTGTCCATGTTTTGGCGCGCGCGCGTCTTCGAACCCATCATCTCCATCGCCGCCGCGGTCGGACCGATGAACTTGATTCCGGCTTCGGCGCACGCATGCGCGAACCGCGGATTCTCCGACAAGAATCCATACCCCGGATGAACCGCTTCGGCTCCGCTTTTTTTTACAACCGCAATGATCTTCGGAATATTGAGATAAGATTCGGCGGCTGCCGCCGGTCCCAGGGGATAGGCCTCATCCGCCTTGCGAACGTGCAGGGAAGCGCGATCCACATCGGAGTACACAGCCACCGACTGGATGCCCATCTCACGGCACGCGCGAATGACGCGAACTGCGATCTCTCCGCGATTGGCAATGAGGATTTTCTTGAACATGCTCCAAAAGCCCGACGGGCGCGAATCTGCAAAATCATTCTACCGCTTCAGAAATGCCGGCAGTTTCGTTGAGGCCGCGACGTCTGACGGCAATTCTCGAGTCTAAGCTCCTGAACTTGCCTGCCCTGTGATTCCAGTCACCGCAACCAGGCAACCTTTCGCATCCGGTCGTTTTCGCACTTGAGCCTGAGACCTGAACAAAGAAAAAGCCCCTTCCCTTCGGAAGGGGCCTTGAACTTTTAAAACCCAACGTTATTTCTGCTGAACGTTATTTCTGCTGATCCATGGTGATGCCGGTGGCTCCAGGCTGCTTTTCAGCCTTGGCTTTCTTCACAGCGAGAGTCTTGTCGACCCACTCGTCGGCAGTCTTAAGATCCGCTGCACGCGCCGCAGGATCTTCGCACTGCACGTCGGCGCGCTCGCGATACATCAGGTTCATGTAGGCCATGGCGTCGTCGTAATCCGGCCTCAACTTCAGTGCCTGGTTCAGGTTGTCGATGCCCTCCTGAATATTCGCCGAATTCTTGTCCTTGAGCAAGGCGCAGACTTTCTTGTCCTTTAGCGGCTCTTCGGGTTTCAGGCCCAGCTTCGCCCGTTCTTCCATGCGCGGCTGATAGGTCTGCGTCCAGTCGATGACGGCGACCGAGTAGTACGGCTCGGGATCATTGGGATCAAGTTCCGTGGCTTTGCGGTAGTACGTCTTCGCGTCGTCAAAACGCTTCATCTGCAGGTACAGGTATGCAATCCCCTTTACGCTATTTACATTCTTGGGATCGGCGTTGAGCACAGCCTTGTATTGATCAATCGCTTGTTCCGCAAACTTGTTGTTGTCAGGAGCGTCCGCGCCAGGAATGTATTGTTGCGCAAACGCGGTGGCCAGGTAGAGGCGGGCATTAATCAGGGTGGGATCCAGATCCACCGCCTGTTTGAAATGCTCGATCGCTTCCTCGTACTTGGCGTTCTTGTAGGATTGCACGCCCTTGTTGAGCTGGTCGCGCGCCCGCAACTTCGCGCAACCTGTGGCAGACAACAGCATCACTCCTGCGGCCACCACCACCAACACTCGTAGGCTGGTTTTCATTGCGTTATAAGTCTCCCTTTATCAGGAATCATGGGACCTTACCACTGTGAAGAAGATTGCGCAAATCCTGAACGCACGGACGCCCAGACGACATCGCCTGGGCACTTCGTATCCGCTTCGCTCAGATTCTAAATCCTGGGGCACGGACCTGCGCGTCCGTGCCTGCGAGGAGTTCGTCAGCACTGGCTAGTTTACTGACCGGCCTCAATCTTGGCTGTGATAAGGCCCACTTTGTCGACGCCGGAGGCGTGCGCGATATCGATCACATTGGCCACGTCGAAGAACGGAATATTGTCGTCGCCCTTCACGAACATGACCTTCTCCGCGCGCGTCTTGAAGATGTCGGTCAGACGCCCTTGCAGGTCATCCCAGCTCGCGTCTTCCTGGTTGATCTTCACACCGGGAGTCTGCCCGGCGCCCCGATCAATCAACTGAACCACGATGGTGCGATCGGGGGTATTTTGCTGCTTCTGATTGGGCGGCGGCGGTTGCGGAACCAACGCATCCAAGCCCTTCGGAGTCAGCGGTGTGATCACCATGAAGATGATCAGGAGCACCAGCAATACGTCAATGAGCGGCGTTACGTTAATGTTTGCGCTTTGACCCCCGCTCGGGCCAACTGCCATACCCATGGTCGATCTCCTCTATTGACCGCCCGACGGTGGTGCCGTGGGGGTCGCTGGCGCGCTACCCGCGCCTTTTTCCTTGCGCTGATCGGTCAGCAATCCTAATTGGTCGACGCCGGCCGCTCGAATGTTGTCGACAACCTCAACCACACGCCCAAACTTTGCGCGTGCGTCCGCACGGATGTAGACCCTCTTGTCGTTCTTATTGGCCAGCCGGTCTTTCACCTTCCCGGTCAGCACGTCAAGACTCGTTAACTTGTCGTTACCGAAGAAGACGTCGCCCGTACGCATCACGGCCACGATCAACGCGTCTTCCTTGTCGGCATCCGGCATCTGCTCCGGATTGTTCACCTTCGCCAAGTCCACGCTGACGCCCTTCTGCAACATGGGCGTGACCACCATGAAGATGATCAGCAACACCAGCATCACGTCCACCATCGGTGTGACGTTGATGTCGGAATTGACCTTGGCGCCTTCGTTTCGTTTTGCCAGTGACATAGGCTCACCTTTTCCTTTGCGCTACCTGCTCGTTCCACTTTGCCCGGCTATCTCCCGATTGGAGCCTGAGTGCCCGGCACCGGAATCGTCCAGCGCCGGGCCTTTGCAACTCACAATCGCAGCTTCTGCCCGGTCAAGTTTAGGAACGGCGCAGGCTCCGCCGCTTCAGGAAGTAGTCGACCAGTTCGCTCGAGGAGTTATCCATCTCCACGTCGAAAGCCTCTACGCGGCCAGTCAGGTAGTTGAACATCATCACGGCCGGGATCGCGACCAGCAGTCCCATGGCGGTGGTGACGAGCGCTTCGGCAATACCGCCGGCGACGGCCGCCAGACCGGTGGCCTTCTCCTGCGAAATGCCTTTAAACGCGTTCAGAATGCCGACCACCGTTCCGAACAGTCCGACGAATGGAGCCGTCGAGCCGATCGTGGCAAGTCCGCCGAGTCCGCGTTTCAGTTCAGCGTGCACGATGGCTTCGGTGCGCTCGAGGGCGCGCTTGGAAGCTTCGATGGTCTCGCCAGGGATTTCGCCCGGGCTGTCCTGGTGGGCCTTGAACTCCATCAGGCCGGCCGTGACAACCTTCGCGAGGTGGCTCTTCTTGTTACGCTCGGCAACTTTGATGGCTTCGTCGATCTTTCCATCACGCAGGGCGCCGGCCACGGCAGGCGCGAACGCGCGCGACTGTTTGCGGGCCGCGCTAAATGCCATCCAGCGATCGATCATCACGCCGATCGACCAGCCCGACATAATGAACAGAATGATGACCACGATTTTCGCCAGGATACCCATCGATTTCACTAGCGAAACCAGGTCCCAACCCACCTGACCTTCCTGGACCACCCAGGCGGCCATCGCAGGCACGTGATGCACAGTAGTTGCTAAATTGGCTACGAACATGAGTTGCTTTCCTCCTCAGGAACTCGTCAAAGACTCAGTTGCTTCTGTCGCGAACAGTGTTGCTTCCGAGTGTTGCAGACAACAATGATCAAACTCGCGGGCCTGGGCTCCCCGGCTTACAATCACGGGAGCCTCTCGGCAATAACCATTTGAGAATGGAGACGCGGTGGCCGTCATGGGCGCTCACTCCTAACCCAGCCACCGGCAGAAGGTGGGATGGGGAGGGGTAACGAGCCTCAGCCTGCCAGCGCGATCCAACCGCCAATCCAAGGGTTTAGCCCCCGGATAGCGTGAAGTTCACCTGAACTTGTGTCTCTACGGCCACCGGCTCACCATTCAACATGTAAGGCCGATAGCGCCACTGCTTCACAGCTTCAATCGCAGCCGGGGCGAGCATCGGGTGTCCGCTGATGAGGCGGAGATTCTCGATCGTCCCGTCCTTGCTGATTTCCGCTTGCAGCAGCACCGTACCTTGGATGCGTGCCTGCCGCGCCAGCGGGGGATAGTTCGGCTGAACTCGCTTGACCAGAAGACCTTGCGAGACGCCCAGCGATACGCGTACACGCTGTGGAGTGGCCACTTTCGGCACGGCAACCGGCGTCGAACTAATGATTCCGCCGATCACGCCGCCCATCTGGCCGCCCGGGATGCCGCCCGGCACGCCACCCACGACGCCACCCGTCGACATCTCCGGCGGCGGGGCTTCGTCTTCTTTAATCATCTGTACTTTTTGTGGAATCTTTGTAGGCGTGCGGAGCTGACCGTTCACCAGGTCGCTCTGGATCGTCTTCACGATCTTGACTGGCGCCGCGGCCGGAGGTGGCGGCGGAGGTGGGGGGGGCGGAGGCGCCACCAGGAACGTCATCAGCTGCTGCTTCGGCAGAGCTTCAGTAAAGACCAGCGGGATCAGGACCAGAACGCCGATCAGTAGTAGCTGCAAAATGAACGAAATTGCGGTTGTCGCCCCGCGCTTCGTCTTAAGCCTGCCGCCTGATTCAATGAGGCTATCTTCGAACATAGGCTTCTCCCTACAACGGACCCTACGTATTCTTAGACACCGGACATTTCTGCTTTGCTCCCAAAACCTGTGACCTGACTGCAACAATTTAGACCGTCTCGGCGCAATCTGCGAAGCACACTTGCATTGTTTGCAATCAATAGCTTAGACACCGACAACCTAACCTTCCGCTTCGGCTGCGAAAAAGATCAAGATGCATTTCTTCAGCCCGGCGAACGAATTCTTTCGTACCGACTTTGCCGGATTCCGGAAACGCGCTTACTACACTCCGGCCTTTGCCTTATCCCGTTTTCCTGTATCGACTGGCATTGAGACCGGCCGTTTTCCGCGGCCACTGCGCCAGTCTTGATACGCCACCAGGATCGGGGCCGCAATCGCAATCGACGAATACGTCCCGATCAGGATTCCAATCACCAGCGCGAAGGAGAACCCATGCAGCACTTCTCCCCCGAATAAGTACAAGGCCAGCACAGTAAGGAACGTCAGGCCCGCCGTCAAGATGGTTCTGCTTAAAGTTTGATTGATGCTGCGATTGACGATGTCCGAGAGCTTTTCCCGGCGCATCAACTTGATGTTTTCGCGAATTCGGTCGAAAACCACGATCGTGTCGTTGTTGGAATAGCCGACCAGGGTCAGGATCGCGGCCACCACGGTCAGGGAGATAGGCTTATTCGTCAGCGAAAACGCCCCTACCGTGATCAACGTATCGTGGAATACCGTCACCACCGCAGCTACGCCATAAATCCACTCAAAGCGGAAACCCAGGTAGACGAGCATTCCAGCCAGCGAGTAAGCGATGGCCAGCACTGCCTGGCGCTGCAACTGAGCGCCGACCTGGGGACCGACGATTTCGACGTTGCGCACGCCGAAATCCGAGAGGTAGAACCCATCCTGTAGCGAAGCCACAGTCGCCGCGTCGGTCGCCGCCTTCAGTTCATCCAGCGAATTCAGGACACCGCCTTTCACCTTGTCGCGGTAATTCACAATAGCTTGCGCCACTGCCGTGTACTTCGCATCAGCATCCGTGCCCAGATGCTGCGGATCCTTCTGCATCAGGTAGTCTTTGAGCGTCAAAGAGCTGGCGTTATTCAGATCGGTCTTTCCTGCCTGACTGCTGCCTTCCAGCGCGCCAATGATCTGTGCCTTGCCTTTATCGAGCGCTGCTTCACTGGTTTCTTGTTCCGCTAGATCAATGAGAACTTCGTTGTTCGCGGCAGTGCCATAACTCTGAATCTTGGCATTCCGCAATCCCACGCGATCCAGCGCCGCGCGGATCGCATCATTGTTGGGCGTATGCGAGAACTTGACGTAAACCAGAGTTCCGCCGCGGAAGTCTACGCCCAGTGGAATACCATGCCAGAACAGCATGGACAGCACACCCGCAACGCTGAACACCAACGAAAAGGCGAGAAAATACCACTTTTTGCCGAGAAAATCTATGTTTGGGTTGCGAAAAAATTCCACGAGCTTAAAACCCCTTTTTGAGTGTTTCAGAGTTTCAAAGTTTCAGTGTTTCAAGGTCAGCCGGAAGAGCCCCGAACCTTTCGCCCTTGAAACTGTGAAACCTCTGAAACTTTGAAACCTTGAAAACCTTATCCAATGCTTAAAGCTTCGCCGCGCTGCTTGCGGCTGAGCACGTAGTCAAAGATCACCCGCGAAACAAACACAGCCGTGAACAGGTTGGCCAGCAGACCAAACGTGAGAGTCACAGCGAATCCCTTCACCGGGCCCGTGCCAAAGATGAACAGGATGAACGCCGACACGATCGTCGTCACGTGCGTATCGACGATGGTGATCCAGGCATGCGCGAATCCCTGATCCACTGCCGACGGAGGCGTCTTCCCGTTCCTCAGCTCTTCCCGAATGCGCTCGAAGATCAGAACGTTCGAATCCACGCCCATGCCGACCGTGAGGATCACTCCCGCGATTCCCGGCAGGGTCAGCGTCGCCCCGCTGAATCCGAGGAAGCCGAGCAGGATAATCAGGTTCAGGATCAGAGCGACGTCCGCATTGATGCCGGCGCCGTGATAGTAGACCAGCATGAAGATCAGTACCGCGAGCATTCCCACCACGGCGGCCTGCACGCCCGAGCGGATCGAATCCGCACCCAGCGACGGGCCGACCGTACGTTCTTCCAGATACTTGATTCCCGCAGGCAACGCGCCCGAGTTCAAGATCAGGGCCAGGTCCTTCGCTTCCTGGTCCGTGAACCGTCCCTCAATCACGCCCGAGTCGCCAATCTCGCTCTTGATGACTGCGACTTCCATGACCTTGTTATCGAGCACCACGGCCAGGTAGTCGCCCACGTGCGCCGAGGTGAATTGCGAGAATCGCCGCCCGCCTTCCGCGGTCAGAATGAAGTTGACTTCGGGGGAGTTCGTCTGCGAGTTGCGCTGCACGCGCGCTTCGCGCAGGTCGTGTCCGGCGACCGCCGACACCCGGGAGATCACCCAGATTGCGTCCGCGCCTTCTCCGGTCGCACCAATCACGCGGCCGTGCATCAGCACGGAATTGTCCGGTAGCACTCCGTTGTGCGCCGCCAGGGCCCCAGCCTCGTCGGGGTAGGAGCGCTGCCCATCCATCGACTGCCGGATCTCCAGCATCGCCGTCGACTGCATGATTTCCTTCACCCGCGCCGGATCGTCCACTCCCGGCAGCTGCACCAGGATCTGGTACTGCCCCAGCCCGTGCTCCTGGATCACCGGCTCACTGACGCCCAGCTTGTCAATGCGGTTCCGGATCGTTTCAATGGCCTGCGCGACCGCGCGGTCCTTCAGGTCTCTCAACGTCTGCTGCTTCATGGTCAGAACCCACGAATTTTCCGCGCCCGAGGTCGCGTCGTAATCCGGCAGCCGGTCTGAGACCAGCGACCGGAAATCTGAGGTCGCTTCGGGCGGCACGCCTTTGACCACTATTTTGTCGGGACTATTCGCGGGATCCGGCTTGTTAACGTCCGCATACGTGATCTTGCGGGTGCGCAGATCGTCCTTTAGACGCTCAATGGCCCGGTCAGAATCTGCATTCACCGCATCGTTCACCTGCACCTGCAGAATCAGGTGGGTTCCGCCCTTCAGATCCAGGCCCAGGTGAATCCGGTTCGTCATGGCCGTGAGTGGAGTCTTACCCGACCACTCCCAGGGGAATCCGAAGATCCCAAACAGAAACATCAGCAATGTCCCGAGGATGACGACGACTTTCCAACGCAGGTTCTTGTTCATGACTTAACGATGACGCCCGCAACTCCCCATCAGATTTTTCAACTCCGCCTTACTTCTGCTCACCGTGTTTGGCGCATTGCTTTGCGATCTCTTTGCGCACTTTGCGGTTAAAGGCCTTTCTCTACGCGCTCATTTACTCACTGCTTCATCCTGAGTCGTGACCGTGACGATCGATCCTCGGGTCACTTCCAGCTTCAAGTTGTCTGGAGGAACGCGCAGGATCAAGGCATCCTCTTTGATCGAAAAGATGGTTCCGCGCAGGCCGCCGCTGGTCACCACCTTGTCGCCTGTTTTTAGCTCGGAAAGCATGGCCTGCCACTTCTTCTGTCGTCGCTGTTGCGGAAGGATCAGCAGAAAATAAAACACAGCGAACATCCCCAGCACGGGGAGCAGCAAAGCCATACTGGAGCCGCCTACTTGTAACGCAAGAAAATATAAAGTGCTCATGAAGTCCCAAAAAGACGAAATCACCCAACATCGCTGCCCACACACGCGGGCGCCCTGATGCCTCTGTTGTCACCGCGGGAGTACTTGTGTATTCCGGCCGGGTATTCCTTCAGCCTCGGGCTTGCTTAAGGGGATCGGGGCCTACGGCTTTGGTTGAGACGAGACACCAGAAAGAGGGCGCGTCCCTTCCCCAAGTCGAATAGAATGCCGCACCCTCTGCATAGTGTCAAGGTAGAAACTAAGGTTGTGGATGGTGTTTAAAACCTGTGCCAGCACTTCGTTAGCAGCATACAGGTGCCGCAAATACGCCCGCGAATACCTCTGGCAAACCCGGCACCCGCAGCCCGGATCGAGCGGCCCCGAGTCCTTCGCGTACCGCGCTTGCTTGATCGAAATCTTGCCCTCCGAAGTGAACAGGAGCCCGTGCCGGGCGGCCCGCGTGGGCAGGACGCAATCCATCATGTCGACGCCGAGGCCGGCGTACATGGCGATTTCCTCCGGAGTGCCTACCCCCATCAAATAGCGCGGCTTGTCCTTGGGCAGATGCTCAAGCGTCGCCTCGACCACCTCCCGCGTAACCTCCCGCGGTTCCCCGACGCTCAATCCGCCGATCGCGTATCCCGGAAAGCCGATTTCGATGGTCCGCTCCGCCGATTCCCGGCGTAGTTCCAGGTCCATCCCGCCCTGCACAATGCCAAAGAGGCTTTGGGTCGATCCGGCCGCTGCGGATGCCCCGAACCATGTAGGGACAGCCGCCCTCGGCTGTCCGGGCGAGCGAAGCTCGCTAGTTGCTTGCGTGGGGGCAGACGCCCTCGTCTGCCCAGCGGAGCGCAGCTCCGCAGTCCGTAAGGCGAGCTGTCGCTCGCCCGCCCGGACGGGGGCGTCCGGGCCCACGTAAGCCGTGCTCCACGGCACTTCGTGTTTATGTTCCTGAAAGTACTTCTTGCTTCGCGCTGCCCAGCGAGCCGTCATCTCCATCGACGTGCGCATCCGCTCTCGATCCGCCGGAAACTCCGTGCACTCATCGAACGCCATGATGATGTCCGCGCCCAGCCCGATCTGCGCCCCCATCGAACTCTCCGGACTGAAAAAATGCGCCGACCCGTCCAGGTGCGAGCGAAACGTCACGCCCTCCTCGGTCACTTTGCGCAGTTCATTCAGGCTGAACACCTGGAACCCACCCGAGTCGGTCAGGATTGCGCGGTCCCAAGCCATGAATCCGTGCAGCCCGCCCATCTGCCTCACTGTTTCGATCCCCGGCCGCAAGTAAAGGTGATAGGTATTCCCCAGCAGAATGTTCACGCCCAACTCTTCCAGTAAATCCTGCGGAATGCCTTTAACCGTCCCCACCGTCCCGACGGGCATGAACACTGGGGTTTCCACGACAGCGTGCGGCGTGATCAGTTGTCCGAGGCGCGCGGGACCATGGGCGGCGTCGATATGGAACAGGATGGACACTGGAGGGATTCTAAAGCAGGCTGATGAAGTCAGGATTCACGCGGGGACGGGGGGGCGTTACTGGCCGTTAATGAGTGCTATGGCGATTTCCAAAAACCGTCACTGGGGTCGCTCAGTGCGGTACTCATTTCGTTACCTCACCGACCACTCTGCGAAACACTGCATACGCGATGCAAAGAAGGACAAAACAGCAAATCGAATCCGTTCCGATCTGCGCCAGTAGAACGTCTTGAAAAGTCCAAGGATGCGGGGCAGGAGTCCATGGAGGAAATAGCTTGCTTACTAGGTAGTTTCCAGGTGTCGGCCAGTTCGTTCCGCCCACAAGGCCGCCCACAAGAACGGAGACTCCGGCTCCCGCAACGAATAGAGCAAGCGTCTTGAAGATGCCCCTCATTACAGGCGATCTTACTCAAAACCCGCTTCGGCATTTTGAGTGTAATGCGCCCCTCAACAGACAAGGGCGCACTCCTCGTGCGGACTCTGGATCCGAAGGTAGGGGATTCGTCCTTGATGGCGTCAATGTCCTCTTGGAAGGCCAATCCTGACGGCACGCTTCACATCGCATGGAGCACAGGCTACGCATCCGGCCAGACGTCATCGCGCTACGGAAAGCTCGATAATCTCGCTCCGCAGCGTATCGTTCTCGACAATCAGCCTGCCCACCGTCACTGGCAGCTTGAACCGCTGCGGCCCCGCGCTGCCCGGATTGAAATACAGCACGCCATTTTTCTCCTCGATCTTCGGCACATGGCTGTGCCCATAAACGACAGCCCTCAACCCTGCCGCCTCAGGCTTCAAATCGAGTTTCTCAAGGATGTGCAGCATATAAATCGAGATGCCATCGACTTCGATCACCTCACTCAATGGAAGCTTTCGCGCCCAACTGCCGCCATCGACATTCCCACGCACCGCCGTCACGGGTGCGATTGTTTCCAGTTCTTTCAGGATCTCCGGCGCACCCACGTCCCCACCATGCAGAATCCGGTCTACGCCGCGGAGCGCTTCCACCGCCTCCGGCCGCAGCAAGCCGTGAGTATCGGAAATAACTCCAAGGACAGTCATCAGTAGGAAATATAGGTTGCTCGAAACTGAGTGCTGATTGCTGACTGCTGAGTGCTATTCCAGCATCCTGTTCACATCCCCATAGGCAATCGCGCCCCCAAGCGTCGCGTACGTGCCGGATGACTTCAACTCTTCCGCGATTCGTCGCACCAGTCCCAACGTCGCCCGCATCGCCGACGAGCCCACCGTCACCCGCGCCACACCCAGCTTCTCCAACTCGGGCACAGACGGCGAGCCCGGCCCCCCGAGAATATTTACCGGACACTGCACGTCCCGCACGAGCCGCCCGATCGTCTCCGTATCGCGTAGCCCGGGCACAAAAACGCAGTCTGCTCCGGCGTCCCGGTACGCCACCAGTCGGCGGATCGTCTCGTCGTAGCGGCTCCCGGGCGCGCCTACTTCTTTGAGGTACACATCCGTGCGAGCATTCAGCACCAGCAGAACGCCCGTCTTGAGCGCCGCTTCTTTCACCGCCCGAATCTTCTCGACTTGCGACGACAACTCCGCCAGCGGCAGAGCCTGATCCTCCATCACGTCTTCCAGGTTCATGCCGACGGCTCCGGCTTCAATCACCTCGAGTGCCGTGCGACCCGCATCCTCCGGGCGATTCCCGTATCCCGACTCCACGTCCGCCGTCACCGGAACCCCGACCGCCCTCGAGATCCGTCCGACGCGTGCCAGCATCTCCTCGCGCGTAATTTTCTGGCCGTCGGGATACCCGAGCGAGAACGCCACTCCGGCACTCGTCGTCGCCATCGCACCGAATCCCGCATCCTCAAAGACCCGCGCGCTTGCCACATCCCACGCGTTCGGCAATCTCAGAATCTTCCCGCCGCGATGCATCGCTCGAAATGCGTTGGCCTTGGATTTTTGCTCGTCGCTGGACATCGACTCTCCTTGGGATCAATTGATCAGCACTTCGCGGTCAACAGTTGGCGTTTAGCATTTGGCACTTAGCACTTAGCACTTGGCACTTGGCATTTAGCCATCGCGGCCCAGTCTGGCCTCGGCAGAAACCATTCGTTCGTAGATACCCCAATACGCAGGGGCCGAATGCTAATTGCCAAGTGCCAAATGCGAATTGCAGAGCTCCGCCGTTTGGATGCTACTCAGCACCCTTCCGCACCTTTGCCGCAAACTTCCCAACACTAACGACCGCGCGCCCCACCGTGCCGCGTCCAATCTCCTGCGAGCCATCGGTTGCAGATACCCGCACCGTGTAAAACCGCCCGTCGAACGACTCCACAACCGCTTCCGCCCTCACTCGCGTCCCGATTCCGCTCGCGGCGCGGTGCTCCACATGGATCGACGTCCCCACCGTGATCTCGTCGCCCTCGCAATACGGTTGCAGCGCTTGGAACGCAGCCGTCTCCATTAGTCGGATCATGTCGGGCGTGGAGTACACCGGCGGCAGCTGTGGATGATGCGCCTTCAGCGTGTGTCGAAACTCCACCGTCTCTGCTGCTTCGCCGCGAGCGCCCATCGGCACCTGCTTCGCCATCTAGCCTCCCGAAGATGCTGCTTGCGGTTGCAGTACCGGCTGAGTCCCATCCAGCATGTACTGCCGCATCGCGATAAAACCAAGGATTAGATCATAGGCAACATGGACGGCCATCGCGAGGTACAAGCCTCCGGTCGTATACACCAGGCAGTGCATTAGCAATGCAACGATTCCAGTTCCCAGCACACCGCGCCATCCCTGCACCATGTGCGCAAAAGCAAACGCCAGGACACACGTTACGATCGCAAATGTCGTTGAGCCGCTGAGATCGCGCAAGATCTCGTATGCGACTCCCCGAAACGCGATCTCTTCACCAAGACCCGCAAGAAGCGAAATTGGGACCCAATACCGCAAATGATGCGGATTTTCGGGCAGGAGCCTCCGCGCGCGGCTTTTTCGTTCTGTATTCATCTTCTTCCACACGGCTTGCAGCCGCAGCCCGATGAACGCCACGTAAACGGCGGAGATCAACCAGATCCAAAGTGCCGGCGAAGTTCCCAGCAGGCTCATTTCATTGTGTCGCGCAACGGCCACCGAGTATCCAAACAGCACAATCTGCATCACGATCATGTTTCGGTACAGGCGGGTTTTGGCGGGTAGCGGTTTGCCCGCCCGAAGCCGCAGGAAAGAGAAAACACCAGCGAGGGGCATCCAGCCCAGAACAACGAAGAGATAGACCAGGGTGATGGAGTCTTGGCTCGCCATCGGCTGCGTGTCTCAGCGCCAGTGTAGAGGCGCCTCGCATCCTTCTTCAAAAGGAAACCCCCCGGACGCTTGCTCATCAGTGCCAGAACCAAAGTGCTTGGTGCCCCCTCGTTCGCGTCCGCGCTTGGGACACGCGGCGCCAAGTTTCTCCGTGTTCTACGCGCATGAGCCTTTGCCGTTCCGTGCAGACTCCCCAAACAAAGAAGACCACTGATCCTCTCAGACCAGTGGCCTACGTTGACTCTCGAAAGCGAAATCTACGCCGCCGGTGCCATCCGCCGCTCCTCAATTCCGTCCAGCGCGGTCCACAGCGCCTTGGCGGCAGCCTCTGCGGATGCCAGGGCCTTCTCGGCGGTTTCGGGATTCGCCGCTACTCGCTTGCCAAGCTGCTCGCGCCACACGTTCGAGTGATATACATCAGCGGTCGCATGCAGCGCGAAGTAGCGCGTTGTTTCTTCGTTCGCGCCGTACTGCTCGCGCAAGCCACGATCTTTTTCCTTCGCAACGCGCGGAACCTGCGACTCGTACGCGTAGAACGCCGCCAGTGCCTCTTCCGGAGTTCCTTCGCTGGCAACCGTGCTGAAGTGGGCGACCAGCTGGCATATCTCCGGGACTGCCTTGTGGCCGAAGCCGCTGCGCCCCGCGCCCATGCCCTGCGCAAAGTCGAGCCACAAATCCGAATGTGCCGTTCCCGGCTCTCCGGCAGCACTCTCGCCACCTTGCTCGTCGCGCATGTTGGCGAGCACCGCCCGACGAAGTTCGCCCTCATTCAAGCGCAACGCAAACGCGGCCAAATACGATGGAAACGCATGCACGTGCTGGTAATAGTCGAGCGCATATTCGCGCAAATCCTCGCGGGTCAACTCCCCCGCGCTCCACGCCTTATAAAATGGATGACAGAGAAGATCGTACTTCGCAATACGGGTATCAAGGTCGGCGAAAAATTGCTGGCTGCTCATGAATCCCCTCCTGGAGCAGCCTACTATACGGGGCGCCAAAGCTCAGTGACAAGCGGCACGCTGTGGAAAGATGTTCCTTCGGGTTGTATCGTCTTGCGAACACAGCACTTCAAACAAAGCGCTCCTTAAGATTGAGTCGTTAGACGATCCATTGCGGCGCAAAATCAGCCGAACTGATCGCGCTTGTTAAAATGAAGTAAGCGTCTCATGCAGTTCACCGAACAATTCGACGTTGTCGTGGTCGGCGCCGGACACGCGGGGTGCGAGGCCGCCATGGCCGCGGCCCGCATGGGCCTCAGGACTGCCCTCTACACGCTCAACGTCGATCTGATCGCGCAGATGTCGTGCAACCCCGCAGTGGGTGGCATCGCCAAGGGGCACCTCGTCCGCGAAGTCGATGCCCTTGGCGGCATCATGGGCGAGATCACCGACGCCGTCGGCATCCAGTTCCGCCTGCTTAACACCTCACGGGGGCCGGCCGTGTGGTCGCCGCGTGCTCAATGCGATAAGCAGGCCTACCGCCTCAAGATGCGCGAAGTCCTCGAATCGCAACCCAATCTGAAGATCAAGCAAGCCGAAGTCGCCGACCTGATTCTCGAGCCAGGCCCCGGCCACGTAGGGACAGCCGCCGTCGGCTGTCCAGCCGAGCGAAGCTCGGCAGTTGTCGCGAATGCCCAAGAACCAACTATCAACGACGCTGCTGAGAACCGAGAACTGAGAACTGAGAACTGCCGCCGCGTCCTCGGCATCCGCCTCCGCGACGGCCGCACCGTTCGCGCGCAGGCAGTCATCATCACCACCGGCACCTTTCTCAACGGGCTCATTCACTGTGGCGAGCAACAATATCCCGCTGGACGCTCCGGTGAACCGCCCGCCGTCCTGCTCGGTGAAGCCCTGAAGCAGCTTGGCCTGCGCGGCTGCCGCCTGAAGACCGGGACGCCTCCGCGCCTCGACGGCCGCACCATCGACTGGTCGCGCTTCCAGGCCCAGCCTGGCGACGACGATCCCACGCCCTTCAGCTTCCGCACCAGGCGCGTCGCGCATCACGACAGGCAGGTGCCCTGCTACATCGCCTTCACGACGGAGGAAACGCACCGCATCATCCGTGAGAACGTCCATCGCTCCCCGATGTACAGCGGCCAGATCCAATCCATCGGGCCACGATATTGCCCCTCGATCGAAGACAAGATCGTCAAGTTCCCTGACAAGCTGCAGCACCAGCTCTTCCTCGAGCCCGAAGGTCTGAATACGCACGAGATCTACGTGAACGGGATGAGCACTTCGTTGCCCATCGATGTGCAACTCGCCATTCTGAAGTCGATTCCCGGGCTCGAAACCGCGGACATGCTCCGTCCCGGCTACGCCATCGAATACGATTCGATCGACCCGACCGAACTCGAGCGCACCCTCGAAACCAAAAAGATCGCCGGCCTCTTCCTCGCCGGACAAATCAACGGCACCAGCGGGTACGAAGAAGCAGCCTGCCAGGGCCTGATGGCTGGCATCAACGCCGCGCTCAAAGTGAAGAACGAGCCGCCGTTGATTCTTGATCGCACCGAGGCCTACACCGCCATTCTCATCGATGACCTCATCTCCAAGGGCACCAACGAGCCGTATCGCATGTTCACATCGCGTGCCGAGTTTCGCCTGCAACTCCGTATCGACAACGCCGACCGCCGCCTCACGCCCCACGGCCGCCGCGTCGGTCTCATCAACGATGCCGCCTGGGCCGAATACCTCGCCAAGCAGCAGCGTCTCGAATCGATGAAGGATTTGCTGGAGAGAACGAAGCTGTCCTCGGAGATGTTGAAGACAATCGAAAGCAGCACGCCTCACGTGGGGACAGCCGCCACCGGCTGTCCAGCCGAGCAAAGCTCGGCAGCTCCTGCCGACAACCGAAGACCGACAACCGGTTCTACCAACGACCAAGGACCAACGTCCAACGACTCCCTAGCCGATAACCGTCGGCGGCCAGCCGAAGACTCATCTACGCCCGTCGATCTCTCCGCTGCAGTCGGCCAACCCCTCGCACAACTCCTCAAGCGCCCCGAGATCAGCATCGAGCAACTCGCGCCGATCCTCCGCGACCTCGCCCCCGACTTCTTCCATGACCACGTGGAGGCGGACGCCCTCGTCCGCCCGGCCGAGCGAAGCTCGGCACGCCCTGCCGACGACAGACAACCGACGGCCGACGACTCTCACCTGCCCGCACCGGCTCTTTCATCCCGCGAAAGAAACGAGCTCAAGTCCGTCGAGACCGAAATCAAGTACGCCGGCTACCTCCATCAGCAACAGCGCTCCATCGATCGCCTCAAGAAGGCCGAGCAGCGCGCCATTCCTGACTGGTTCGACTACCGCTCCGTCAGCGGCCTCTCCCGCGAGATGCAGGAGAAACTCCTCAAAATCCGCCCTCGCACCTTGGGCCACGCCTCGCGCATTCCGGGCGTCACGCCGGCCGCCGTCTCGCTGGTGAACGTCTACATCGAAATCCAGGCCCGTCGCCGCGAACAAGCCGCCGCGCTTTAGGGCTCGTCCTCGCACGAACGTCGCCGCCATTCTCTGTGCGCTCTGGGGCTCTTCTCTGCGTCCGCCGCGTTTTAAGATTTTTCGTGGATGTCCCAGACTCCATGTGCCCCTCTTCTCACTTTCTTTTGCGAAGAGTGAGATTCTCCCTACACATAGTCGAACAGCGTCATAAACCCGAAATCCATATGCAGCTGCTGGTGGCAATGAAACAACGTCAGCCCGGGATTGTCGGCGACGAAGTCGATCTCCGCCTCCTGATATCCACCCAGCATCACAACATCCTTCATCACTCCCGCCGTGCTCACCCCGGCAATGCCTGTCAATTGAAATGAATGCCGATGCAGATGCACCGGATGAATGTCGTCGCTCGCATTCTTCATGCGGATCCGATAGCGCTTTCCCTCACTCAAATGAAAGGCCGCTGGCGCGCTCTCGCCCGTCATCGGATACGCCACGCCATTAATCGTCCAGCGATTGAACCCCTCTTCTGCGGCATTGTCTTTCGCAAACGTCATGTCAAACGTTTGATCCGGCGGCGATGCCTTCGCCCCAGCCTTCGCGAATCGCTGGTAGTTCCATTTGAATTTCGGCGGCGCCGTCCACACCGGCTTCCCGCTTCGCCCCGCGTACTCCACCACGATCCCCATTCCATGCCGGCGGTCGTCATCATCGAGATCGCCCATTACCCAGACACCCGGATTCTTCATCTTGACGACCGCTGAGACCCGCTCCGCCGGCCCTAACCACAAAACAGGCACGCTGGCTGCGTTCGGCACAGGATTCCCATCCAGCGCCACGACCCGAAACGCATGCCCGGGCAGCGCCAGACTCCGCATCTCTGTCGCGCTTCCATTCACGACGTGAAACAGCACGCGCTCTCCCGATTTCACCTTCACGGGATCGCCATGGCCAAGCATGCGCCCGTTGATCGTAAACGCGTCGCACTCCACCTCGAATCCCTTTGGCATGCCCTTTGCCAGCGACGCCTTCATTGCCGCCTCGCCCGCTTCCTTCAACGCTTTGTTTTGCGTCGCCGGCGCGAGGACGTCCTGATCCATGTCTCCACCGCGGCTGAACTTCGGCTCGAATTCCTTCAGCACCAGAAACACCTCGCGATCGTGTGCTCCCCGCTCCTCCCGCGGCTCGATGTACACCGCTCCCACTTCGCCGTTGTATTGCCCCTCCGCCAGGTTCGCTCCTCCCCGGTTGTGCGTGTGATACAGACGAATCCCAGCCGGCCCCGGCGTGAACGTGATCCGCCGCTGCCCGTGCGCCGGGATGAAAGGCGTTCCTTCCTCCGACGCGCCATCCACGTCGGTGCTCACTTTCTGCCCATGCCAGTGCAGTTGCTCCGGCGTATCGGTGTCGTTGCGAATCTCGATCGTCACGGGCCGCCCCTCCTTGAACCGCAGCAGAGGCCCCGGAAATTGCCCGTTGTACGTCGTCGTAGGAACGATCCTCTTTGGCGCGATCTCTACCGGAGACACCTTGATGTGGATTGTGTAATCCACCCCGCCGCCGCTCGATGCCGAGTTTTGGGCAAATCCAGAGGCATCTGCCCGCAACCCCGCCAAACCCGCGGGAACCGCCGCCCAGCCGGCCGCGACTCCTGCCGTCTTCAAGAACTCTCTTCTCGTTTGTGCCATGGTTTTCATGAGCGATTCGAGGCTCTGTTGACTTCCACGTCCTCGTCGACTCGACTAGAAATTAGGATGAGAGATGTTCCCGTCTTGTTGGCAAAAAAGGCCCGCTTTTGCGGGCCGATTACCGAATGTCCAAGTGCTCAGCTTTCGCTATTCCTGACTTTCCGTAACTCTTCCAGCAACCCATCCAGATCCGGCAACCGATCGATCGGATACACCCGCGCGAATCGGATCACCCCTTCTTTATCCACGATGAACGCCGCACGCTCGCTGATCCCCGGCACCGGAGGCTCATCCCGCAGGATGTCAAACTTCCGCGTCACTTCGCCATGGGGATAAAAATCTGAGCACAGCGGAAAGCGCATCATTCCGATTTCTTTCTTCTGCCATGCCAGGTGGCTCTCGATCGAGTCCACGCTAATATCCAGCAGTTGCCCGCCCGCGGCCGCGAACTTCGCTTCCATCGAGTCCAGGATCGGCAGCTGCGACTCGCACGTAGGCGTCCAGTCCAGCGGATGGAATGTCACCACCACATCCTTTTTGCCGCGATAGTCACTGAGCCGGAAGTTCAGCCGTTCCTCGCCCTGTACCGCCGGCAATTCGAAATCCGGAGCCCGATCTCCAACTTTCAATGCCACACCATGCCCCTTTTTCCCGAAACTCCTCTCGATTCTATCGCCTACTCCGCAAAGCGGTGTCCTGCAGGCCTGCCCCACCGCCCGGAATTAACAATCTTGTAACAATCCTCCCACCATCACGCCGCTAATATTTCCGGATGCCACTGCATTCGCAAGAACCGTTAAGTATCGAAGACTTCGAAGGCTCCATGCCCGGGCAACGAGTCCTCCGTCTCCAGGGTCCAGTCGTTCTCGGAACGTTGTTTCAGTTTCAGGCTGCCATTCGCGCGAAAAACGTCCCCACCCTGATCATCGACTTCACAAGCGTTCCTTACATTGACTCGGCCGGGATCGGCGCACTCGTCGGCGCCTACGTCTCGCATAACAAGGAAGGGCGCAAACTTGCCCTGGTCGGTGTCAACGATCGACTCATCACCGCTCTGAAAGTGACACGCGTCGAACAATTCTTTTGTATTTACAGTTCGGTCCCGGAAGCGGAGCAGGCCTGAAGATCGCGTTAGGGAGCCAGGCGCTCTCTTTTTAGCAGTTCTCTTCGTCCACGCCATTTCCGATATCCGTGCTTCAATCCTCGCGCCGCCAGCACCAGGGGATTCTTGCTCCCAAGAAATTCCGCGGGCGCGTTTTCAAACCGATCCATGTGTTCGCGATAGCTGGCTGCTCCGCTGTTTTCCTGTGCCGCCAACCCGTCTAGCATGGTATCCACATCGCCCAATCCGCTGATGTTTTCACGGTACTTCGTCAACACTTCCGCCGCACAATCCGGCGAATCGAAGATCGCAAAAATCGCCGCGAGGTTCAACAACTTATCGCCGCTCAACCGATCCGCGAACCCGTCGTACATCCCACTGCCCAAATCGCGCGCATACATGGCATCGCCGTGATGTACGCGCCCACGTTCGGTCGCGCCCGGGGCCCGTCCCACAAACCGGCTCGGCAGGGCAGCCGTCGAATAGCGGCGCAGCGACAAATTGAATAATTCAAAGCCGTGCGCTTTCATGAAGCGATCCACATTGTGGAAGGTTCCGTCCGTCTCCTCGTCCGATCCCCACACGCGCACTTCAATGCCGATGCCCATGATCTGCAACTCATTCAGCGCCTGATCGAACGAATGCAGGATCTCAAAATCCTTCCCGTCCACATCGATCTTTAAAAAATCTACGCTCGCGATCCCTGCGCTTAGCAGGTAGTCGGGAACCACCACGATTTCTGAATCAGCCAGTCGCGCGCTCTGCCACAGGTTCGACGACCGCTTCTCCTTCCCGGTTGCCGTCCTGTCCTTCCTCTTCATGCGCTCGACATACTGCACCGTGCTCATTCTTGGATTCGGATCGCGCGCAAACTCTGGCTTCCCCTGGCGCATGACCGCAAACGGATGATCGGCGCCAATCCCTGCAAAGGCGTTCAGGTAAGAGACTGCCGGATTCTTCTCCTGTGCTCTGAGCCGCGCAATCTCTTCCACGTCCGGATCGATCCCCACCGCACGCAGTCTTCGCCCCATCCGCCGCCAGCGCCGGTCGATTCCCCCCGAACACCCGATGTCAACAAGTTGAAATGCGTCCGGCGCGGAAATCTTGGCGATGTAATCGAGCAGCGGGCAAGAGTTGACCAGTCCGTCCATTGTCAGGCTCGCGTCAGCAACATCCGCACGCTTTCCCGCGGAACGCCTCCCGTCCTTCCCAGATGATCAAGGGAGTGATCACGATGGCGGCAAGCGGGTCGGCCCAGCGGATGTGCCAGATCGCGTTGAGCGCCAGCCCCAGCAGCGCCACCAACGACAAATATGCGCATAATGCCGACTCCGCCGCGTCCGCCCGCAGCGCCGCGCTTCCAGTCCTGAACGAGAGCCGGCGCTTTTCCCGCGCCAGCCACGGCATGATCACGATCGCGGCTGCCAGAATCGCGATTCCCCAATACGTGGGCCTCGCCTCCGTGTATCCGAGCAGCGACAAGGCGGAGATCCCGAGCACATATGCCGCCAACAGAAATAACAGCACGCCCGCGATGCGTGCCGCTCGCCTCTCCTCGTGTTCGCCGCCTGCGGCCGATCGAAATCGCCACAACACCACGACCGCCGAGAACAACTCGATCGCGCTGTCGCCGGCAAAGGCGGTCATCGCCGGACTGCGCGCTACCCGCGCGGCCCACATTCCGACCACCACCTCGACACTCATCCACAGAATAGTGATCGCCTGCACGCGGTGGATGCGGTGCAGATCGGCCGCAGGAAGGATCTGTAGGCTCGAGACCATGACCTGTTGACAGTTAATGTACGCGGAGAATCAAAAAGAAGCACGCACCGCGAGCGACTCGTCCCGACCGCTTCTTCGAAACCCTCTAGTGTTGAAACCCAGGCGACGACGGCGCAGTGCGCAGCGCATCGAATGCTGCGTCCTTCTCAAAGCGCGTGGGGAAGCCCGCCGCGTACGACGCAAGGCCTGGACAGATCATATTGTGGAATCCGTCGAACCCGAACGCAGCCATCTCCCGGTGCGCCCGCGCCGCAGTCCAACCTTGCTCGGCCATGCGGTAACTCGCGATCATCAGACCGGTGCGGTCCACACCTAGGCGGCAGTGCACGAAGATCTTTTTGTCGGGATTCGTTCGCAGAACGCTCAGAAACTCGGCGACCTGGCGATCCTTGGGATACGCGCAGTGCCACGGAATCGACACATATTGCATTCCCAGCTTTTCAACCGTAGCGCGCTCTGCCTTGCTGTCGCCTCGCAGGTTAATCACAAGCCCAACTCCGCGCCTTGCAAGTTCCTCGAATCCCGCCTGGGTCGGCTGTCCGCCGCGCAACAGTTGGCTCGTGACTTCACCGAAGTTGGGGACGCCGTTTAGCGGCAAGTGCTGTCCAATCAACCCGTCCGCATTGCCTGCGGGACTCGGACTCGCCGCCTGCGGATGGACCGGAACGCCGCCTCCCAATGCGAGGACGAGAATGCCCGCGGCCAAGGGCCGATACCTAAAGAGAATCGACGCGAACTGCATAACCACTTGGATGCAGGTGTGCCGCCGAAAGGCGGCCACATCCTGAAGAGTTGTGGGTCTGGCAGGAAATCGCGTAGACGCTGTCATCTCTGAGCGTGGCCAGAGACAGAAGCCTCCGTGACCCGAAGCCAGAGCCGAAAGCCTAGCGCCCAGAGCCTGCTATCCCCGTTCGAAAGCATGCTTCTTTTCCAGTTCCGCCAGCGCCGCCTCGGCTGCGGATTCAAATTCCTCGGCGCGCGCCATCAATGCAGGCTCCGCGGTGGCATAACGTCGAGCCAGCTTGATCAGTTCGCGCCCAGCCAGCTGGATCGCAATCTCGACCAAATGATCGGTGGTCGACTGCAGATACTGCGCCTCAGTCGCATCGCCCAGCCAGACGTCTCCACCGACCAGCTTCGTCTGCCAGTAGATCTTCCGCTCGAGAAACAGGGCAATCGTCTCATCCGACGCCTTCCCGAACATCCACTGGTTTCGCCTGAAATCGTAATGACGGCTGGAAAAATGCACGGGCACCAGCTTCCCCGATTTCACAAACTCGACCTGCCGCTTATCGACTTCCTTTCGCAGCGCATTGATCACCGGGCTCAGCGCGTCCTCCGGCTCGAGCGACGGCAGCACCTCCCGCAACGTCGCTGACAGGTTTACCGCCACCGGCGCGTGCAGTCCTTCCGACCCCTCTAGCCGGATATCGGAGTGCAGCACCCAAAAATCTGCTCCCGATGTCGATTTGTGAAATGGCCACTCCAGCAGAATGCTGAGTGGCAACCCGGTCAGGGTTACGTAGATGGTCTTTCCTCCAGTCGATCTGTTGCCTTCCGCCATACCTGGTTACGTGTCCTCCGCAGAGACCAGACATTTTATCCCCTTCCACGGCATGCTCGAACGAACCGTTCGTCCACTCCCGCGCAGTCTCCGAAGCTCCCTCTCTTCAGTCTGAAGACCTGCGCCACTCCACTTTCCGCTTTCCCCGACCCCGCGGGCTGATTTCGTCCCCGTCGTGCTCGCGAGTTTCGCGCCGTTTGTTCCTCCCATTGACTACGCTGGTGCGTAACGAACGCGGTTCTCCGCCAGCCCTCTGCGGAGGCTCGAGCGGTCGCCCTGCGCCCAATCTCCTATCGACATCCCACACCTGCATACGAAACGGAAGCAGGCTCCTCATCCTCAGCAGAATCCAACCCCTCACCCACCGCCTGGTCTAACTCCTGCACCTCCGACTGAACCACCTGAACTTCGTTCATCTCGCGATCCGATCGTTCAGCGTCTGCCACCGAACGCATCACCAGCAGGATCAGCGACGCGAACAGCGCTACCAACGGCCACCCATGCACAAGTGCGGTAACGGCTGGAATATTGAGTTCGCTCGCAACTCCATCCAGCTTGCTCTGCAAGCTCGCCATGCCGACCCCCGCCAGCACCGCTGCCGCCACTGTGTCGTGCGTCCAGAACGGATATCGTCCGTGCGCCATGACGTCCACCTCCCTCGGCGCGAGTCACCCCACGCCCTCGCCCCGTCGCAGGAGCGAGAGACGCTTGCTAAAACCTTCCCTCATCCGCCGAAGGCCCATAAATCGCCGGAACAGGTTGTTCGAGCAGCCGCAGATAAACTGTCAGCTGCCCGCGATGATGTGCCAGGTGATTGAAAACCGAATCTCGCAACACGATGTGACGCGGTGTCGACTCCATCACCTGCTTCCCGGCCACCAGCATCCGCCAGGGCTTCAGCAAGTGTTCGTCGTTCGTGTTCTGCAATGACTTCCTCGCCGCGGCGACCGCCTCGTCATGCCCCCTCACCAGATCCTTCACCGTTCGCATGCTGGATTTCTGGTAGGTCGCCAGATCCAGCTCATCGCGATCGATCGTGAGGACAGTCCATGAGGGCAGCATCGCCACCAACTCGGCGAGATACCCCAGAACCATCGACTTCGGATGCGGTTTCCAGTCGTACTTCCCCTCCGGCACACGCTCCAGCGTGCGCCGCGTGCCACTCGCTTCTCGTTCGAGTTCCCCCAGGAACAGCTCCGTCATCTTCATGACTGCCTCCTTGAATGTTTGATATCCGTGGGCCCGCTCTCGAAAATCCAGCCGCTCACCTGGCGTGGGCGCCTTGAATCGACAGCGAAGAAGCTATCAATAATTGCGGACAGATTCGGTCCTCAATAAATGCTATTGTTTTTCGGTATGTTGCAGACCTCGGCTCGCCTTCTTCGCCTGCTTTCGCTGTTTCAGGCCCAGCGCTACTGGTCGGGAGCCGATCTCTCATCGCGCCTCCGGGTCACCGCTCGCACCTTGCGCCGTGACGTCGATCGCCTGCGCAGCCTCGGCTATCCCGTGCACTCCACATCAGGCGCAGCCGGTGGATATCAACTGGGAGCCGGCGCCACCTTGCCTCCTCTTCTGCTCGACGACGATGAAGCCGTGGCCGTCGCGGTCGGTTTGCGCACCGCTGCGAGCGGAACTGTCAGCGGTATCGAGGAATCATCGCTGCGCGCTCTGATGAAGCTCGAGCAGGTCTTGCCTTCGCGATTGCGCCGCCGGGTCTCCGCTCTGCATGCGTTCATCGTGCCGCTTGCCAATCCCGGGCCAACCGTCGATCTCAACGTTCTCTCTACGATCGCCGGAGCCTGTCGCGATCACGATGTCCTTCGCTTTCGCTACCGCGGACGTGACGGCCAACCCAGCGAACGCGCCGTCGAACCGCATCGCCTCGTGCCCACCGGACATCGCTGGTACCTCGTCGCATGGGACCTCCGCCGCACCGATTGGCGTTCCTTTCGCGTCGACCGCATTCAGTCGAAGCTCTCCACCGGCAATCGCTTCACTCCGCGTAAGCCGCCCGAAGGTGGTTACGCCGCCTACGTCGCCCGCGCCATCTCGTACACGCAGTATTCCTATCGCGCGCGCGTTCTCTTCCACGCGCCTGCAGAAACGATCTCTCGCTGGATTCCACACAACGCCGGCCTCGTCGAGCCCGTCGATGAGCGCACCTGTACCCTGCAGACGGGCGCACAATCGCTCGAGACTCTATCGATTTATTTAGCTTTGGTAGGAGTTGATTTCGAAGTACACGAACCGCCCGAACTCGCCGTGCATATGCGTACCCTGGCAGAGCGCTTCACACGCGCCCTCGCAAAGCAGCAGGCATAAAAAGGGTTTTTGTGATCGTCATCCCGCGCGGAGCAAGACAAATCCGGATTACCACGCGTAGTACCTGAGACCCAAGACCCGAGACCCAAGACCTGATACCTGCCACCTGCTCTATTGAAACTCCACGACCGCAAATCCGAGTCCCTGCAGAAGGCTGGTTAGCGTCGATCGCGCATTCTGCTGGGCCGTCTTTAAAACACCATCCGCCAGCGCGGCCTGCTGCAGCTGACGTTCCGCCTCCTGTCTTACCTGGGTCTCCAGATTCGGATCCACCGGCACGAGCAGCCCCGTCTGACGTGAATACACACGCGTCCGCGCATTGTCCAGCCGGGTCGTAAAAACCTGTGGCGCGGGCAAACGCAAGCGCACGTTCTTTCCGCTTATCGACACATCGCCGCTCTTCAATCCTGAGAAGTCGACTCCGGCCACCACCTCGCCATGCACAATCATCAGCAGCTTGTCGCCCGCGAGAAAGTCCGGAAGGATCGTACTCTCCTTCTCGCCGCTCACGACTTTGTCCATCGCGTACACCACCGTCTCCAGCCGCTGCAGCTGCTGAATCTTGTTGACCACCGTCGGCTGACTCACATCCACGTGCGTATTTCTTCCTAGCACGCGATTCCAGAACGACGTCTCCGCCTGCCGCGTCAGAAGCATGAAGCCGGCAACGGCCGCAACGCCCACACCAATGCCGATCAACAGCGCAACAATCCACCGCCCCGTCCCCCGCGTTTCCGCCGGCGGACTAAATACCGTGTTCATCGAATTCCACCGCCTCGATTCTCCGGAACATAACACATCACGCTGCGCTCACACACGCCGACAACCCTGACATCTGTTACTGCGGAAAGCCGCTCCGTTGCGGTCACATTCCGGGCCGCCCAATGCCCCGCATCGTTTCCCCCAAGACATAACCTTAACCACGCGTTTCGACAACAAACATGCGTGTTCTCGCGTCTCTCCGCTTTTTCGTAGATCGTTCACCGAATACTGGATGCAGCCACACCGGCACCGCTGCTCCTCGCTTTTCTGCGTCTAGCAACTCGTGCCGTACTGCGACTTAACGTAAAGCCTGTAAAACGGCAATTCGTCTGCACTATTCAATGCAACTACTGTGGGTCAACACCAGCTGACAAGGAGTTGCGTCAATGAATTTGTTGAGACGATTTTTTCTTCTGAGCACACTTTTCGTGCCTTCGTTTCTGCTCGCACAGACCACTGGCACCATTCAAGGGACCGTGACCGACTCCACGGGCGCGGTAGTAGACAGCGCGACCGTCACCGCCACGAACCTCAGCACCAACGCGACGCGCACCGCCACCTCCAGTGCCTCGGGTTTTTATTCGATCCCGAATCTCGTGCCCGCCGCCTACACCATCAAGTTTGAGAAGCAGGGCTTCACATCCGTCGACATTAAGAGCGCGACGCTCACCACCGCGCAGGTCCTGACGCTGAATGCTTCGCTGAAGATCGGATCCGTACAGGAAGTCGTGGAAGTTAACGGTTCTGAGCTCGCCCCCGTCGAAACAGAATCCACGCAACTCTCGACGCTGATTTCCAATAAGACGATCACCGACCTTCCGCTGCTCACGCGCAATCCGTACGAACTGATCCTGCTCTCGCCGGGCACAAACTCCAACGTCGACTTCACCGGCGGCATTTCGGTAAACGGTTCGCGCGACCGCAACAACAACTTCCTGCTTGATGGCGTCGATAACAACGACACCTCCGTCCCCGGCGGCCCGACCGGCGTCCTCGCCGCCAATCCTGATTCGACGCAGGAATTCCGCGTGATCACCGACACGTTCAATGCCGAATACGGACGCAACACCGGCGCCATCATCGATGTCGTCACCCGCAGTGGTACGAATGGCCTCCACGGAGACGTCTACGAATTCGGCCGATACAATGCGCTAGGCGCGCGCGATTTCTTCAATACCGCACCTGACCGCCAGAATCCCTACGTGCGCAACCAATTCGGATTCTCCGTCGGCGGCCCCATCATCAAGAACCGCACCTTCTTTTTCATCAACGGCGAATACCAACGCTTCCGCACCACGCTGACCGAAACCAGCGTCCTGCCCACGGCACAATTCAAGTCCGGCGTATTTACGACAACCGACGGCAACGGCAACCCTGTCCAAATCGACCTAAGCTCTCCTACCGGCGTCAACAACCTGACCGGCCTGAGCGTCGATCCCACCATCACGAAGATCTTCGCCCTTCTGCCCAACGCGCCCTCGGACAACCAGATCGCGGGCATCGCCGGCCAGGTTCACTTTGCGAGCCCCGACGCGCTCAACGGCTACGAGTACGTGGCCAAGATTGATCACAAGATTACCGACAAGCACCAACTCACCCTGCGCTACGCCTATAACCACTCCAATGAAACCGACCCCTTCCACACCGAGTTCGCGCCTGGAATTGACGTCCTGGGCTCGCCCGCATACTCGCACGGCGGCTTCGTCGGCCTGGTTTCCACTCTCAACAATCGCCTGGTGAACGACTTCAAGTTCGGCATCAATCGCGTCTTCGCCGGATTCCAGAGCAATTGCGGCAGCATCTTCGATCCCATTACCGGGGTCGATTCGGCTGGCTTCGGGCGCGACTTCTTTGCGCCCGATTCCTCTCTCGGCATCCCACCCTTCTTTGCCTTCGGCTGCAACACGCTCTTTGACGCCACGGGCCAACTGCGCCACACCGGAACCACCAGCTACGCCGATACCATCACTTATGTCAAAGGCAACCACACCCTCAAGTTTGGCGGGGATTTCCGCGATGTGACCTCCTCCGGATTCGACAACTTCCTCTCCCGCGACCAGCTCTTCTTCAACCGCTACACGCAATTCGGGCAGGTCCCGGCGAACCAGTCCGTCAACATTCCCAGTGGGACTCCGAACTTCGTGAACATTCAGGACCTCGCCTGGATGCTTGTCGGCGGCAGCGCCATTCAGTTCCAGGCGCAGTTCTTCAACAAGGGTGGCGTGCGCCAGCCATCCGACGACAAGAAATTCATTCAGCACGAGTATGACGCTTTTATCGAGGACAGCTGGAAAGCCCGGCGAAATATCACCCTGAGCTTCGGCCTCCGTTACCAGTTCGACGGTGTTCCATTTGAACAAAACGGCAACTTCTCGAACCTGTTCCAGAATGCCGACAGCGCCGCTTCGTCGCTGACGTTCACCCTTGTCGGGCCCGGCAACGCAAAGCACGACATGTATAAGAACGACTACAAAAACTTCGAGCCGCGCCTCGGCTTCGCCTGGGATCCGTGGGGCAACGGCAAAACTTCCGTACGCGCCGCCTACGGCATCTTCCACGACCGCATCTTCGACAATCTGTTCGGCAACGCCCGCGGCAATCCGCCCTTCCAGGGCAGCTTGGTCAATGTGTTCGGCACTCAACCCGAGACTCCGGAAAACGTTCCGTTCGCAGCCACGGCGCCTCCCGGCCTCACTTACACGAATGGGGATTATGCTGCGGCGACCCTACTCGGCAACAATATCCGCATGCCCATGAGCCAGAGCTGGAACTTCGGGATCCAACGCGACCTCGGTCAGGGTTTTGTGCTCCAGACCACTTACGTCGGCAATCACAGCACGCGCCTCATTCGCAGTCTCGATGCCGCGCCACCCGATCCTGCTCTGGTGACGACCGCCATCTCTGATTGCGTTGCCCAGGGCATCTGCTCCCCGGGCGACCCGCAAGGCGTCATCAGCGGATCCACCCTCTACACTGGCATTACCGACCAGTTCGGCAATGTGTTGGTACCACCCTCCGTTCGTCAGACCGCCGTCCAGGTTACTGGCCCTGGCGTGCCCAACAGCATCACGCTGACCAACGCTTCCTCGAACTACAACTCGTTGCAGGTCCAGTTGCAGAAGGCGGCCGCGAATGGCTTGCAGGTTGCCGTCGCCTACACCTATGCGCACGCCATCGATAACTCGAACGATCCCCTCAATAGCGCCGTTTCGAGTTTCGGATCGTTCCCCATTGATTCCCGCAACGCCGACACCGTGATGCGTGCCAACTCCGATAACGACCTCCGCCACCGGGCCACGATCAACTTCTCCTACGAATTTCCATTCGGGCGCGGTAAGGCTTATGCCAGTAACGGAGTGCTGGGCAGAATCCTCGAAGGCTACCAGGCTTCCGGAATCGTTACCCTGCAAGGCGGCCATCCCTACACCATCTTCATTCCGGGTGTGGACACCGGCCGTACCGGATCTACTCTCGCAGCTGGCGGCTCGTGGGCGAACGTTGTTGGAGATCCTTATGCCAATACTGGCTCGCGCATCACAGCCGACGGCGTAGTTACGGGTGCTGCGAATCAGAATGCCTTCGTGCAGGCACCCTACGGCTCGCTGGGGAACTCCGGGCGCAACAGCTTCTGGGGACCCAGTTATTACGAGACCGACCTCGCGCTCATCAAGAACATCCACTTCACTGAGCGCTTCCGTCTCCAGCTGCGCGGAGAGGCATTCAACCTTTTCAATCGGCCACAATTCACGCAGCCGGGGAACCTGTTTGGCTTCGGGAACTTTGGTCTCTCGACCTCAACCCTCACGCGCTCCGACGGCACCACGTCGAACCGACAGATTCAGTTGGCGCTCAAACTGTTCTTCTAACCGGGATCAGAAGCGCTACTTGGCCCCCAGCCTTCCACATTTTTTTGAAGGCTGGGGCTTTTATTGTTCTTCTCTTTTTCATTTCTCGTTTCTCTTATGCCCTGATCACCCGATGATCCGATCCTCTCCCTGTCTCCTCTAAAGACTCGTGACTAGGGACTCGGAACTCGCCACTCGGTTTTCTTTGCGTCCTTTGCGGTCTTTCTTTGCGATCTTTGCGGTTAAAAGGTTTTCTCTCCGCACTCTGCGACGCTTCCCGCGGTGGAAGCTCCGAATCTCGCCACTCCCCTGCGACAATATCCCCATGTTCGCCCGCATCTTCGGCCGCGCATCGCTCCTCACTGCATCCGCCCTCTACGCCGTCGCCCTCGTCGCCTTCTGGTTCCTCGCGCAACATTTTTCGCTCAGCGCCCGGATCGGCCATTTCCCCAGCACCTTCACTGCCTTCTCCCTGATCTTCGCACCCTTCTTGTTCTTCGGATTCGGGCTCGCCGACGATCTCCGCTCGCGCCTCATCTCGCCCACAACTCGCGTTCTCACTCCTGCTCTGCTCGTCATCCCCTACCTTATATATGCGCTCCCTCGCGGTGAATACCGTTGGACCTTCTTCCTTCTCTTTCTTGCCATTCCTGTCGGCGCGAGCGCGCTCTACCAATTCCTGCCTCCGGGAGGTGCGCATCCCGCAACCCCGAAAATCTGCTGGCAAGACGTCCTCACCCTCGCCGTCGTCGGACTCCCCATCGAGTTCAATTGGTTTTACGCTGCTTTTCCCCACCAAGGTTTGAACTCCCTCCCAAAACTCCTCATGGTCGACGCCGCTCTGTACGCCTTGCTCGTCGCCCGCCCGCTCGAGAACGTTGGCTATGATTTCCGCCCGCGACCGCGCGATCTCCTCATCGGACTCCGCGAGCTTCTCTTCTTCGCTCCCATCGTGATCACCCTCGGCATCGCTCTTCACTTCATCACGCCTCACGGCGGACTGCCGCATGCCTCGGCCGCCGCGTCCGCTCTCTTGATCACCTTCTTCTTCGTCGCCATCCCCGAAGAACTTTTCTTCCGCGGACTCCTGCAGAACATGCTCGAAGCCCGCCTCGGCCGCACCCGCTCGCTCGTGATCGCCGCCGCGATCTTCGGCCTCTCGCACTACAACAAGCCCGGCCCATTCAACTGGCGTTACGTCCTGCTCGCCACCATCGCCGGCGTTTTCTACGGACGCGCCTGGCGCGATCGTCAGCGCCTGCTCACCTCAGCCATCACCCACACGCTCGTCGATGTCTTATGGATTCTCTGGTTTCGGTAAACGAGCCTCGCAAGAAAATGGGACTTATCCACTTTGTGCCCTCCGTGTCTCTGTGGTTAGGAATTCCAAGGCGCCCGTTCGGAACTTGCAACCCGGGACTCCCCACTCGTTTTTTTTTCGCGTCCTTTGCGGCTTTTCCTTGCGCCCTTTGCGGTTAAAAGCTCTTCTCTGCGCACCTAGTCCATTCTCCGCGTCGTCTGCGGTTAAAGGTCTTCTCGCACTCGCCACTTCGCACCTAGCCCCGCTAACTCCCACCCCCTGAATAATTTCCAACTTCCCGAAAATTTCTCCGAGACTTGTCTAATTTCGCCTTCCCCAACCGACATACCAGTAGAAGGCAGAACACAGGAGGCGGTTATGGAACGCAATGAATTCACTTTCAAGTCGTTGGCAGGATCGATCCTCCTCGCCCCTGGGCTCTTCCTCCTCTGCGGCCACCTGCTGTTCGCCGCGATCCACTGGGTCCGCCTGCTGGGCAGCCCCGACTCCGACGGCCTCGGCGTGCTCTCATCCGTCATCTGGGCATCGTCGATCGGAGAACAGCAGTTCCTTCACCTGCTCGTGCACGGCCTGTGGCCGCTGCTGCTCGTCGTCGCCGGCGGAGTGCTGCTCCGCAACGACCCCACCTCCCAGGCCTAAACTGCTTCGCCCCCAGCAGCCCGCTCGATCGCAAACGAACGGGCAGCCCTTCCGGAAAGCCCCCCACATCGCGCTCGGAAGAAAATCGACTGGAAGGATTGGATCATCCGCACACGGTTCGCCGCGCACACCCTGCTAACGAATCCGATCAAGAGTAGTCTGATGGCCTGAGGAAACGTCCGTCATGAAAGAGTTGCGAGTCGTCTTCCCGTCCGCCGTGCTCATCCTTGCTCTTGTCTCATTAGGCACACTGACCGGACGTGCTGCTACGCCGGTCCCACCGCAAACTCAACCGCAGCAGCCGGCGCCCACGATCGCCTCCGCCGTAGACGCCCACATCACCGCCGTGGAAAAACTGGTTGTCGATGCCGCCGAAGCCATGCCCGACGATAAGTTCAACTTCTCGCCCGCCAGCTTGAATCTGCCCGGCAGCGCCTATAACGGCGTGCGCACGTTCGCTGTCGAAGTCCGGCACATCGCAGCCTCGAACTATTTCCTGTGGTCGGCCCTCACAGGCAACAAACTGCCCGACGGCCTCAACGACGGAAACGGCCCGGAGAGCTTGAAGACCAAAGCCGACATCATTCAGTTTCTGAAGGATTCGTTTGCGCTGGGCCACAAAGCCGCGGCAACGCTCACTACCGACAACATGCTCCAGAACGCGCCGGGCAGCAAAAATTCGCGCCTGCACCGCGCGGAATTCGCCGTCGCCCATGCCTACGATCATTACGGTCAGATGGTCGAATATCTTCGGATGAACGGAATCGTTCCCCCTGCCAGCCGAAGCAAGTCCGATTGATGGTAAAAACATCTCTCGCTGCCTGGGTATCAGCGGGCGGAAACGGAGGCGTCGTGAGCGTAAATTCCTTGGCGATCCTTGCTCTCGTCGTAATCCCCAGCACGGTGATTTGGTCCTATTTCGTCTTTTTCCTGGTCCTCGCCCTGGGGCTGATCACAATTTTTCTTCGTGGCGATTGGCAAAAGGCTCAAGGACTCGACAAGCTCATCCTGTTCGGCCCGCTCTTCTACGCGGCGCCACTCGCCGCCTTCGGCACCGAACATTTCACGCTGACGGACCTCATCGCATCAATCGTGCCATCGTGGATTCCCTGGCATCATTTTTGGGCATTGTTCGTCGGCGCTTGTTTCATCGCAGCTGGCTTCAGCCTGGTGACGGGGATTCAGACACGCCTCGGGGCGAGTCTGCTTGCCTTGACGTTTTTCCTGTTCGTCGTGTTGATGGACATACCCGCCTGGGCACACAACCCGCGAGATCGATTTGGACTGACCCTCGGGCTGCGGGAGTTAGCCTTCTGCGGCGGGCCTCTCGCACTGGCGGCGAGCCTATCCGCGGAAGGGAGCGATAAGCGCATCTTTGCAACGATTGCGCGATACTTCGTTGCGATCCCGATCTTGTTTTACAGCTTCGAGCAATTCCTCCACGCCGACCACGTTCCCGGCGTTCCGCTGGAACCGCTGACCCCACAGTACGTCCCCGTACACGCTATCTGGTCGTACTTTGCGGCCGTGGTTTATGCAGTGGCTGGCATTTTCCTGCTGATTGGCAAGAAGACTCGCGTAGCGGCGGCCTGGGCGGGCCTGGCCGTGCTTGTCGTGGAGTTGTTCGTATACGTGCCGATCGCGGTCGTCGAACGCGCCAGCCTCGACAACGGCTTCAACTACCTGGGCGATACCCTGATGTTCGGCGGCACCGTTCTTCTGCTTGCAAGCGCCATGCCGCGCGAGCGTCGCGACGAGTGACTGTCCCTCACAATGACGCGAGCCGAGCGAGTGTTCTTCCCGGCACCGGCAGCCTTCACCACCCTCCAGACAACGGCTCATCTACACCCGTCTCCCGCGTCCTTGGTTGCCGTCACCTAACCCAGTTTTTGAAAGAGCTTGGGGTCACAGGCTGCTGAGGGTTTTGACGTTTGTATCAGGGCGCTGCTTCAGCAGCGCCGTAAGCGACGCAATATAAATGCCCCTTCAGGGGCTGACGTGCGCTTCTACCATTCTCCGCAGCCTGTCGAGCCGTGCCATGAGAGCCACCAAAATATGGGCTTTGGCACTGACGGTCGTCCGACTCTGCTGTCGCTATTCAGGAGATCGCTCCTTACTTCTCGCCTCCAGAGCTCACGCCGGCGCCCTTCACTGCCTTGTAATACGCAACCCGTCCAAACACCATCCGCCTCCCGGACACCTTCTCCCCAGCCAGCCCCGCATCGTTCATGAACGCCAACACCCGATCGTTCGCATTGTCTTCGAGCCGCTGGTGCGCATGAAATAAATGAGCCAGCAAGCTGTGCAGCCCGCCGCCCGCTTCGAAATCCAGCATGTGGAACGAACCATCCGGCTTCAGCACGCGCGCCACCGACTCCAGGAACCTTCCTTTCTCCGCCACTGGCACATGATGAAACATAAACGAGGAGAACACCCGGTCAAACGATTCATCCGGATACGGCAGCTCGTCGCCGAATCCCTCGTCGAACAATACCTCCGTGCCCGTTCGCGCGGCCTTCGCGCGCGCCCGCCACAGCGCCTTCGGGTCCGGATCCAGCCCCACCGCCTCCACTCCTGGCTGCAGCCGCTTGATCATCAGCGTCAACGTTCCCGTTCCACACCCGACTTCCAGAATCCGTTGCCCCGCTCGCAAACCTGCCTGCTCTGCCAGAACCTTTCGCGCGGCGTCTCCGCCAAGCAACTTCACCATCGGATCGTAAAAAGGCAACAACCAGTCCCTCCCGGCCGCCGGAAGAAACGTTCTCGTTGCATTCGCCATGTGCCCCTCCTTGCGCAGGCCGGTCCTGCCAAATTTGATTGTCGCCGACCCGATCGTGATTGGTTTTATCGCTTGTGAACGTATATTCGATGCCGAACATTATGTTCGACATCAACCCCCAAAGCGACGATATCGGTACGACACCCATTCGCTTCGGCGATGGGCGTTTCGCCCACATAGCCGTCTTTAGTCCTCTTTCCGGCCTTGTTCTGCATTGCGCAGGAGCACGGCAACGGCGTGGCGACACGCAGCGCGGAGCTCTGCCGCGCGCTGTGGAGGCAGGAGTTTGGTATTCAGAAAACTGAGGGTGCCGTGCGCAAGCGCCCAGAGCGCTAACACGAGTTGCGCGTAGTCCTCAGGCAATCCTCCGAAACGTTCTGCGCATTTCGCTTGCGCCCAAACGAAGCCAGGACCAATTTCGACAGTTCGCGACTCTGCGGGACGGAGCCTGGGCTCCGCGAAATATAGCGCATACTCTCGCGGATGCTTCAGGCCGTGGTCGATGTAGGCTTCCACCGAATCTTCGAGCGAGCCCGCGGAGCGAAGGTCGCTACTAACCTTACGCTCCGGATTGCCCTTGAAATCAGGTGTTTGCGCAAGTTGCGCCGTCAGCTTGCCCTCTAGCAGCCCGCGGAAAAAGCTCGATTTCAACTGCCCAGTGCGACAACGATCCGGCTACCAAGCCTAAGGATGGTGGCCTGCGACCGCGGCATCCTCTGCCGCATAATCGAACTGTGTCGGTAACCCGTCGGCCGGCGGATTCTCCCGCTCCCAACGGATCGTCTGCCGGATCGCATCCTCGATCGCTACCGGCTCCTCGTACCCAAGCTCGTGGCGAATACGCACCGAACTCGCTGTCCAGTGTTGCGCGGCATTGCCCGGTCTTAGCAAGTGACGCGGCGTGTGCTCTGCTGGCAGGACGACGAACTCCCCTTTCCACCCCATCTCGCTGGCGATTTTTCGCGCCCATTCCAGCTCGCTGAACGATGGTTCCTCGCACACGTTATAGATTCGTCGCTCGGCGCGAGCATCTGTGGCAGCCAGCGCAATGGCAGCCGCCACGTTCTTAACGTAGCCCCGCGGCGAGCGCCAGCCAGCCAGCGCGTCGGCAAAAATGATGTGGTCCCGTCCGTCGGCGATACGCTTCACCACGGGATAAAAACGATGCAGCGGATCGCCGGGTCCATACACCATGGGCAGCCGGAGCACCGTGCCCGGAAGTTCAGGGTCGTTCATCACGATGCGCTCCGCCGGGATTTTGTCGTAATCGTCCGTGACCCAAGCGAAAATTTTGCGCAAGAGCTGCATGCTCTCTGGTGGGTAGGGATGCAGACTGCGCCGCAGCTCCGACTCTTCCGTTAGCGGCACCGCCTGCAGCGGACCACTTTCCGTGCCGTGCAAAACGCCGACCGCGCGGTACACGTCGATGCTGCTCAACATGACCACGCGTCGAGCCACCCCACGGAAGATGTTCATCAGCTCTGTCGCCTGCGGACCCGAACTCATGACTAGGTCGATCACGAGATCGGGAGCAAAGCGCCGCAGTTCCTCAGCGCTGGCGCTGAGTTGATGACGCTCGCCCCGAATCTCGTCCACGCCAGCGGGCGCAGCCCTCGTGCCGCGGTGAAACACGGCCAGCTGGTGGCCTTGCTGCTTCAGCGCCGCCACGACGAACTGCCCGATGAACCCATTCCCGCCAATCAGAAGAACGCGCATAGGACAGTCTCCGCTCACCAAACCTTATAACAGGGCCAACTCAACAAAGATGGCGCTTAAAAACCACCGAAAGCAAGCTACACCTCTTGTAGATCCCCTTCTTCCGCAACCTGCTGGTGCAAGTTTGCGGCGTCTGTTCGCCTTCCGACTTGGGCAACGTGAATGAAATCGCGTTATTTCAACAGTTACTCGCATTTTGGAAATAGACTGCAAGCTTCACGTCTCTCTTCATGAAGGTCGAAGAACCGCTGTATGCGACAACTGTTTTCGAGGAACCTTCCCCATGTGCGTGGACAACAATGCTCAAAGGCCGTTCACCCTTATCCTCTTCGTGATTTCGCTGGCCTTCGTTCTCACGTGCGCCGGTACCGTTTGCGCACAGCAGACCGTACCTGCCGGAGGCACCCAGAACTCTCCGAAGTACGACGTGGTCATTTTCAAAGACGTTATGGTTCCTATGCGCGACGGCGTGAAGCTGGCCTGTAACATCTATCGCCCAGCTCTGAATGGGAAACTCGTAGATGGCAAGTTCCCTGTCATCCTGGAACGTACTCCATACGGAAAAGACTCTGGCGAATGGATGACAGACTTCTTCATTCCGGCGGGTTTCGTCGTGGTTCGACAGGATGTCCGTGGACGATTCAATTCGGAAGGTACCTGGCGATTCTTTCGCGATGACGTCAATGACGGCTACGACACCGCAAAATGGATTGCCGACCAACCTTGGTCAAACGGGGAGATCGGCACCGAGGGACTGTCGTATCCGGGCGGAACGCAGTACGCGTTGGCGCTCTCGAACCCGCCCTACCTCAAAGCCATGTTCCCTGCCTACGCTACTTCCGACACCGGGCATTTTGGTGTTCGACACAACGGCGCCTTCGAACTGCGCTGGATGAACTGGATCTTCAACCTGTTTGGCCCGGAAGGCAGTCGCGCCGCCCATAACCAGGGAACGCAGAGCGCGCTGGTCAAACTGGGCGAGCAAGTCCGCGAGTACGCCAAAGACATGCCGCTGCGGGCGGGGACCACACCCCTGAAATTGAATTCGGAGTACGAGGACTGGCTCGTCCAGGCGATGTCACATGGCGACTACGATGATTTTTGGAAGAACAACGGCATCGACGTCGTGAATCACGTAGCGGAGTTCAAAGATGTTCCCACCCACTTGATCAGCGGTTGGTTCGACTCGAATCTCGGAGCCACGAGTCTAAACTACATCGCTCTTAGCAAGGCCAAGAAGAGCTTGCAGCGATTGATCATCGGACCATGGTGGCATGGTGGACAACGCCTCACCAACGCTGGGGAGGCGGAATTCGGACCTGAGGCCGGTATTAATTTCCGCGATCTTCAGGTGCGCTGGTTCGATCATTGGCTGAAGGGAATCGACAACGGAATTGACCGCGAACCGCCGGTAAGACTTTTTGTGATGGGAGGGGGCGATGCTCATAAAACGCCCGAAGGCAGGATCTTCGTCGGAGGTTCCTGGCGGAATGAGTACGAATGGCCTCTGACGCGAGCCGTGATATCCCCTTATTACCTGCATGCCAAGGGACTGCTTTCACCGGAGAAGCCGGGAAACGAAACCGTCACTAGTTTTCAGTCTGATCCCAAGCATCCGCTGCCGACCTTGGGAGGAAACATTGCGGCGCACAACGGGCCGCCTTCTGGTCACAACTCCATCGAACACCCTGGCGACTCCGGAAATCTTATGGAGCAAGGTCCGTTCGATCAACGCTGCCGCCCCGAGCTTTGGTTCTGCGAAGATGCTCGTCCACTTTCTGCCCGCAATGATGTTCTCGTATTTCAAACCGAGCCATTGGACAGAGATGTGGAAGTAACCGGGCCGTTAACTGTGAAATTGTGGGCTTCGTCGAACGCCCCTGACACTGATTTCACAGCCAAACTGATAGACGTTTACCCGCCCGGTAAGGATTTCCCGGCCGGTGTCGAACTGAATGTCCAGGACGGAATCATACGCGCGCGATAGCGCGAGTCCCTCGAACATGCTGCCCTGATGAAGCCCGGGGAGATTTATCCGTTCACCATCGAGATGTATCCCACGTCCGTCGTTTTTCAAAAGGGTCACCGTATTCGAGTAGATATTTCTAGCAGCAACTTCCCTCGCTTTGACGTCAACTCCAACACCGGCGAGCCGTTGAATGACAATCGGTACTGGGCGATTGCTACAAACACCATTTACCACGATGCTCAGCGTCCATCCCAGATACTGCTGCCGATCATACCTAAGTAGAACTGATCATGAATTGATGAAAAAGAGATAAACGGCGAAACCAGAGGGGATGAGAAGGCCGGTCTCCGGACGGGATGCTGTAGATGGTAGTTGAGGCTACCATGAGGCAGTTTGGTGGTTGGAGTAGTGGTTCCAGCGAGGCAGAGCGAGAATGTTTCTCTGAAGTCGGGCGCGTGAATCGCACTCACTGTTGCCCCGCACCCTCAGAGCTGGCTGCCCATGCCTTCAAGGTTCCGCCGTACCCGAATCGCATGCCACGCTGCAACCGCCACCCACGCGCAGTTCGACAACACGATCATGCGGTCCGCCCATCCATCCAGGCCCAGCACCCCCGGCGGCAACGACTTCGGCGCATGTTGCGGCAAGTGGCCGCCATTCATGTGCAGCATTTGCACTGTCATGATGGCCAACGTCGCAATAAGCAGAACGACACTGATCCAACTCAAGTTCGCGATCCAGAGGAGGGCTCGTCGTGCCGTGCGCCAGCTTTCGTTGCGCCCCAGAGCCACGGTGAGCAGCAACGCCGCAATGGGGAAGCCGATCACTCCCAGCAGTCCCGCGATTCCATGCCCAACTTCATGCGTGATGTCGAAAATCGAAGCCATCGCTTCGCCGATGCCGGCGATCATCAGAAACCACAGGCCCACCCTTCCCGCTTTGGTGTGAATCTGAGACCGGATCGCTGCCGCCAGCGCCCATGAACTGATCCCCCAGCACAAAAACATCAGCGACAGCACCCAGGCGTAGTGGCCGAGTGCATACTCACTGATCACACGCCAGGAAGGTGAGAACTCCGGGCTTAATACGTGCAAAGCAGCCAACAGGATGAGCGTCGCTCCGGTGGCGAGAATCGCCACCCACGCCGCCGGCCCCGCGATCTGCGACACGTGGCTCGTCGCTGCAACCGGGTTTGTCGCAACCTTATTCATAGCGTCCTCCAGATTCCGAGCGCCCGAAGGCGACAGCCGCATCGCGTCGTAGCACGAGCAGGCCGCTAAATTTCTGCAACCGGCTGCCGTGTTGAAGCGCGAGGTGTTAGCCGGCGAAAGCAATCTGTTACGAAACGCGAGTGTCGAAGCGTGCCGTGGAACAGACTTAGGTCCAGTGGCGCAGCGACGGCAGACATTAGCCCACAACGTAAGTTGTGGGAGAGCCAAGGTGGGAAGAACTGAGTCCGCTTCAGCGGACGGCAGCCCTGTCGTAACAGGCTGGAAGGCATCGGCTTCGGCCGAGCCAGAATTGCTCTACTGAAGCTCGGTGGCTTTAGCTGCTGAAATCCGACGATTCGAATCATTCGCCGTCCTGTTATGCAACCCGTTTGTGAAGCGGCTGCGAGATCTTCTTTCGAGTCGCACTTGGCTTCCATGCCGCCGCCCAATCCCCCCAAGGGCGAGGATCCCGAAACTGCCGCCGTCCCGGAAGGCCGGCACACGAAAGTTGAAGGCTGACACGTGAAACTCGAAACTCGAAACTTTGCCACCTTGAAACCTTGACACTCGAAATTCCTAGATCATCCCTTCCAGCCGCACATAGCTTGCTTCCATCCCGCGCTCCATCCCTGTGGCGAGCATCGCCTTCCGGGTCTCAGCATCAGGGAGTGTCATGCGCATGGTCATCAATGTGCCCTCGCCATCCGGAACAAACGTCGTCTCGATCCGGTTGTCGGGAGTCGGATCCGGCAAGTACATCCGCTCTACGTGAACAATCCGTCGATAGGGCTCGAGTTCGAGAAATTCCCCGGTGAGATAAAACCCGCGACCTTTTCCATCCGCCCACTCGTAGCGGATCTTGCCGCCGGGTTTGGCCTCGTTGATGCACACGGGCATCGTCCAGCCCTCAGGGCCAAGCATCCATTTCTGGACCAGCTTCGGATCGATATGAGCCCGGTACACGGCTTCGGGTGGCGCAGCGAATCGCCGGGTTACCACCACGTGGGTATCTCCTTCTGTCTTGAGCGTCAGCTTGCTCATCACCTTTCTCCTCTTTTTCTCTTCTGGAGTTGCTTGTTCTTTCTCTTTGTTTCTTCGGTGCGGATTCTCTTTGCTGGTCCTGACCCTGTCTTGCTGGCGGTTTCCGTGGCATGTCTGCCCGGTGTTTCCGCTGCGGCTCTCTTCTGTGTTTCCATGCCGCCGAGAACCTGATCCAGCCGGTCGTAGCTCCTCTCCAGCGCATTCCGCAACATGGCCAGCCACTGGTCCATTGCCTCAATTCCGGCCTTGGCCAGGCGGCGCGGGCGCTTCGTGCCGTCCACGCGACTCGCCACCAGTCCGGCCTCTTCCAGCACCTTCAGGTGTTGGGAGATTGCGGGTTGCGTCATTTCGAATGGTCCCGCCAGTTCCATCACCGTCGCTTCACCCTTGGCCAGACGCGCAAGAATCGCCCGCCGCGTCGGATCGGCCAGAGCGGAAAAAGCGACATCGAGGTTCAGCGACTCAACCATAAGTAAGAGCTTATATAAGTATACTATTATTGTCAATGCCCAGATATCACGCCGCGCGTGGGTTTTCGCGGCGGCCTCTGCGGTTCTTCTTTGCCCTCTTTGCAGTTAAGAACCTTTCCCGTTCTCCGCTGACCCGATCCGTCGGTTGCACGATGATTCGATTTCTCCAGGCCTTCTTTGCGATCTTTGCGGCCTTTCTTTGCGTTCTTTGCGGTTAAAAGCTTTTTGCCCCGCCGTCCGAGGCGATGTAGGTGCTCGAAACCTGAAACTCGAAACTCTCCGCCATGCCATACTCAGAGCTCAGAGCGATCGCATGACACCCGCCCGCATCCACGAACTGCTTGCCCCCTTCCTCGCGGCCCCGCTGACTGCTGCCCAGCTCGATCAAATATCGATCTACATCGATCTATTGCTGCACTGGAACAGCCGCGTGAACCTCACCGCGATTCGCGATCCGGAACAGATCGTCACGCGCCACTTCGGCGAGTCGCTCTTCGCCGCCCGCCACCTTCTGCCGGATCCGGACGCATCGCCAGCCTCCTCATCCGACCCACAGTCCGCGTCGACCCTCCTCCGCATCGTCGACCTCGGTTCCGGCGCCGGATTCCCCGGTCTGCCCATTAAGATCTGGGCGCCCCAAAGCCCAATGACCCTGATCGAGTCGAACCACAAGAAGGTGGCGTTCCTACGCGAAGTCATCCGTGCCCTTACATTGACGGCCATCGATGTATTCGCCGGCCGCGCAGAAGACTACCTCGCCCGATCGGCCGCCCTGGTAACGCTACGCGCTGTCGAACGGTTCGAGGCCGTCCTCCCGATTGCCGCGGGCCTCCTCACCCCGGCCGGACGCCTCGCCCTCCTCATCAGCCAGCCTCAGCTTCGGCAGGCCAAGGCATCCTCGCTTCGGCTTTCTTGGGACGCGCCGCGACCAATCCCGGACTCCACCGCTCGCGTCATCCTCGTCGGCACACGAACCTGATTCGTAACAAGTGGAATGACACCCGGAGTATCGAGGCCATTTCGGGTTGGCATCGGCATTGCAACGGCCGATGCAGAGGTAGAAGTGGAACGTCATCGACCCTTGAACAAAGGGCGTGCCCACACCTCCATGAACCTGTGGGATAACCGGCTTGGCTACTGGACTTGGCCGACCAGGAATCCAGATAGTAAAAGTGGACCAAAGACGTTAAAATGCAGTGCAAATCTCATGCCCGCAGCTCTGAAACCATCAACTTGTGGAACATGTGTGGGTTAAGGGACCTGATAAAGGCCTATAACTTGATCGAACGATGCATGATTTCCAGTGCCCGGCGTCTTCCCGGTGCGAAGCTGCCTCAGTTGCGTAACAAGGCTGGCACACTCGGGAAAACATCAAAATGTTCCACGTGGAACATTTTGATGATTCCCCCAAGACAGACTCCAAACTACAGCCGAAGTCGGCATTGTGTTCCATATGGAACATTGCGCAAGTTCTGACCATGGAACCATCCCACAAGCTCAATCTTTCAACGGCAAGTCGATCCTAAGGAAAGCTAAACGTAGTCAAGCCATTGCGCACAACTCTCGTGCCTACTGATCATCGAGGCGACGGGACATCGATGAGGTCCCCGTCATCTCGGCTCCCAGTAATGTTCCACGTGGAACATTCAAACGGGGGGCTTTGGCGGGGGGAAAGGTCTTATGAGAACTGGGGACTCGCGGCCGACTTTGGGCGCAGGCCTTCCCCTACATCAGCTTGCCGTTGAGAGGTCGAGAGGTCAAACGGGCAGTTCGAACGTTCCACGTGGAACACTCATGGGAGATGGGTCGAGCGCAGATTGTGTTCTCGAATGTTCCACGTGGAACATTCCAAGCATGGCGAGGGGCCGAGAAGGGATGGCGCTTGTTGAAATGCTGTCGAGATCACGCCCAAGCGCTTTAATTTCAATTGCAATTCCGAACCTTGTTGTGCACTGAAATCCGTCATTGCAATTGTGCAACGGATGGAACTATGCTGCGAAACATCTCTGGATTCTCCGAAAATTAAATGGGACGTGTTATTGCTGTTGCCAACCAGAAGGGTGGCGTCGGGAAGACGACGACTGCCATCAATCTGGCATCGTCGTTTGCTGCTGCGGAAGTGAACACACTGCTGGTCGATTGCGATCCGCAGTCGAACGCGAGCAGCGGCATGGGCCTGGTCAAAGATCCTGAGCGGATCAGCACCTATCACCTTCTTATGGGTGCGGCCTCGGGCGAGGAGGCGCTGCAGCGCACCGAACTCGAGCAGCTCTGGATCATTCCCTCCCACAAGAATCTGATCGGTGCGAACCTCGAGTTGGTTGAGGCGGAGCGGCGCGAGTATCGACTGCGCGACGCGATCGAGCCATTGCGCGATCGGTTCCAGTTCATCGTGCTCGACTGTCCGCCGGCCCTTGATCTCCTCACGGTCAATTCGCTGGTGGCGGCCGACTCGGTGTTGATCCCGATGCAGGCGGAGTACTTTGCGCTCGAAGGCATCAGCGAGCTGCTCGACACAATCGAGCGGATCCGCGCCGGACTGAACCCGGAGCTCGCGGTCGAGGGCGTGGTGCTGACGATGTTCGATGACCGGACGTCGTTGGCGAAGCAGGTGTCGGCCGAGCTGAAGAAGTACTTTGGCGAGAAGTTGTGCGCGACGTCGATCCCGCGCAACATCCGCCTGGCGGAGGCGCCCAGCCACGGCAAGCCGGCGCTGCTCTATGACGTGCGCTCGCGCGGAGCGGAGAGCTACATCCGCCTGGCGAAGGAGATCATCGCTCACTACTTCCCGCAGGCGACGGAAACGCCGCCCGAGACAGGCACTCCCGAGACCGGAACGCCTGGGGAAGGCGCGGCTACAGAGGAAATGGGCAAGACGGCATAGATCGATGCTAATCTATATAGACAAGTATCGATATATAGATTCGATGGGCTCGCGCTGCGAGACCTCATGTCTTTGTTCACTACTCGACGGGCGTCTCAAGGCGTCGGAGGATCACTGAGAAATACCGAATCACATCGGTCTGCCTCTTCACGAGTGAGGTCGCGGAGCTTCGCTCCGCCGGATAGCCGAGGGCGGCTGTCCCCACATGGTCTGTGGGAGGTAAGGAGCGAAAATGTCTACGGAGTAGGTCACGGGAGAAAGGTTCAACGATGACGGTCGCGGAGAAGACAACTACGGTGGCGGTTCCAGCCGCCGACAAGGATTCCACGAATAAAGGAGCCGGTTCAGGCACGAACTCGGCGGCTGGTTCTTCCTCGGGTTCAACGGTGAACGCAACCGGCGGCTCGACTCCCATTCCGGCGGCGGAGAAAAGTACTTCCGAGCCTCGGCCTGTGCTGGCGCACGACAAGCGAAAAGCGCTGGGGCGCGGACTCGAGTCATTGCTGGGCTCGATGCGGGCAGCGGTGCATCCGAGTTCAGACAGAATTGCCGGAGCAACGGCTGGGAACGCCGGCACGGCGTCCCAGGTTAGCGCCCAAAGTACAGGCGCGAACCTGGGGAACCCGGCTGCGGGGGCAACGGACGGGCAGGCGCCGGTTCCGGGATATGTCGCTGAGATGCAGGCCGTGGCGAGGCGCGGCCCCGACGATCACGAAGTGCTTGATCTGCCCATCGATCGGATCGACGTGAATCCCCACCAGACGCGCAGCTTCACCGACGAAGAAGTCAAATCGCTGGAAGAGTTGCGCGACTCCGTGAAGGTGCACGGCGTGATCCAGCCGGTGACGGTGCGTCCGGGAAAAGACGGGCGCTACTTCCTGATTACCGGCGAGCGCCGCCTGCGCGCCTCGAAGATGGCCGGGAAGACGACGATCCCGGCGATCGTACGCATCGTGTCGGAGCAGCAGGCCGCCGAGATGACGGTGATCGAAAACCTGCAGCGGCGCGATCTGAACTGCATCGACCTGGCGCGAGCCTACATCATGCTGAGCCAGGATTTCGAACTGACGCAAGAGCAGATCGGCGTGCGGGTAGGGGTGTCACGCGAGTCAGTGTCGAATTACATGCGGCTAGCGAAGCTGCCTCACCTAGTGCAGACCTACTTACAAAACGGCTCATTAGAATTTAGCCATGCGCGGTTGCTGCTGAATCTGGACGATCCCATGCGGATGGCGAAGGCGGCGGACAAAGCCGTGGACATGGAGATGTCGGTCGACCAGCTGGAGAACTACCTGTTTGAGCAGAACTGGATGCCGAAGCCGAAGAAAGAAGGGCATCACGGAGCGCGCTGGATCGATCCGAATGTGAAGGCGGCGGAGCGGCGGCTGCAGGAGATGCTCGGCGTGCGCGTGAAGATCCGCGACCGCAAGGGCAAGGGCTCGATCACGCTGGAGTATGCGTCGCTGGAGGACTTCGACCGGGTGCTGGCGGTGTTGACGGGACAGAAAAGCAGGTCTTAGGTCTTCGGTCTTGGGTTTTGGGTATCAGGTGTCCTCAATGCTCGGCGCGATTAACTGCTTGGTCCGGCCCCCCGTTGACATCGTGCAACTAGTAAACCAAAATGTCGGCAGTCATCAGGCTTGTTCCGATCTATCTGTCTGTCTTCGAGGGCAGGACCCTTTATGACCACAACGCGGCGCGATTTCTTGGCGACTGTGGCCGCGACCGCGGGAGGGGCGATGGCCCCCGATCTGAACCACGCGCAGCAGCATGACCACGAGCACCAGGCCGTTCCCTCTGATCTCACTCTCCGCGTCAAAGCCCTCGAATCTCTTCTGGTCGAGAAGGGTTTAGTCGATCGCAGCGCGCTAGATGCGCTGGTCGATGCCTACGAGCACAAGATCGGCCCGCGCAATGGTGCTCGCGTCGTCGCGCGCGCTTGGGCCGACACGGCTTACAAGAAACGCCTTCTCGCGGATGCCGATGCCGCCATCGCTGAACTCGGCTACGGCGGCATGCAGGGCGAGCACATGGTCGTCGTGGAGAACACCCCAAAGGTGCACAATCTGGTGGTCTGCACCTTGTGTTCCTGCTACCCCTGGCCGGTGCTTGGCCTTCCGCCGGTCTGGTACAAATCTGCGCCGTATCGGTCGCGCGTGGTGATTGACCCCCGTGGCGTGCTTCGCGAGTTCGGCACGCAGCTCTCCGACGACGTTGAAATCCGCGTCTGGGACTCCACTGCCGAGATACGCTACCTTGTTCTGCCAGAGCGGCCTGCTGGTACGGACAACTTGAATGAGGAGCAGCTGGCGGCGCTGGTCACACGAGATGCGATGGTAGGCGTCGCAAAAACTATGTTCGTGCAAAAGGGGTCTTCCGCGTGAACGGCGTGCACGATATGGGCGGAATGCAAGACATGGGCCCGACCCACGATGAGCAGAACGAGCCCGTGTTTCACGAGCCGTGGGAAGGACGAGTCTTTGCTTTGCGTCGCGCCATCGGTGCGTGGCGCAAATGGAACATCGATGCTACGCGTTATGCGATTGAGCTCGTGCCGCCCGCCGACTACCTTCGGATGAGCTATTACGAAAGGCAATTCGCCGCGTTTCTCGAAATGCTAGTGCAACACAATTTCGTGACGCGTGAGGAATTGGAAAATAGCGTCCCTGCGTCAGGCTTGCCCAAGGCCACGCCGGCGTTGAGTGTGGAGAAGGCCAATATTCTGATCACAAAGGGCGTGCCAACCAAGCGCGATGTGCGGGTAGATCCGCGGTTCGGAGTAGGTCAGCGGGTGCGCGCCCGCAACGTCCATCCGGTTGGCCACACTAGGCTCCCTCGTTATGCGCGCGGCAAAACCGGGGTGATTGACCGCGATCACGGCGTCTTTGTTTTTCCGGACACCAACGCGCATTTTCTCGGCGAGAAGCCGCAGCACGTTTACTCGGTGCGCTTCGCCGCGCGCGAATTGTGGGGCGAGCAGGGCGCACCGCAAGATTCCGTTTACATCGATATGTGGGATGACTATCTTGAGCCAGCCTGATCCAACCCCTTCGCCGGAAAGTCTCGCGGCACTGCCGCCTCTGCCGCGCGATGCCGAAGGGCCAGTGTTTGGGGAGCCATGGCAAGCACAAGCTTTTGCGCTAGCCGTCAAACTCTCCGAACTGGGCTATTTCACGTGGAAAGAGTGGGCCGCCGCCCTTTCCGAGGAGCTCAAAAGCGCGGCTGATCGCGGCGAACCTGACGATGGCTCACGCTACTACGAGTACTGGCTCGCCGCACTCGAAAAGCTCGTTACGGCGAACGGGCTTACCGATCCGGCGGCTATGGTTGCGCGAAAGGAAGCTTGGGTGGACGCCTATCGACACACGCCTCATGGCAAGCCAGTTGAACTAATCCCTCATACAAACGCGAGCGCACAAAACAAATAAGAAGAACGGATAGATCAGGCGTCACTTGGATCGCCGCTCCTGGCATTGTGGTCGGATGACGAGCAATCCGGAACTCCATTGGGCTGCGGTTCGGGCTCTGATGGTCTGAGCTTCCAGGTTAGCGTCCAAAAGGCGGACGCGAACCTGAGGCACCGTCGGGTGGATGCGAGGCTCACTCCGTTTCACGAATCAGATTGTGGGTAAGGAGACCGAAACGAATCGAGACGGTTGCTTCTTCGCGAAAACGACTTGCCGGATATAGAATGCGCGGCGCAGTCGAGATGACGGCGCGTGGAAGGGAGTGAGTTCGAGATGAGCGGAACGTTCGCGCGTTCGGGTCAAGTCGGATACGGACGAGCATGGGGCAGGACGAGCTCAGGAAAGGAAAGAAGAACGTCTGCTCTTCGGGAATGCACGTTTTCGGGAGTCAGGTCAGATCGAGAAGAAAGAAGAAGAGAGAGAAAAAACTTACGGAGGAGCATAGAGAAATGAAGAAATCAATGCTGATGATGGGGGCTGTAGCGACGTTGGTGGTGGGCTGGTGTATCGGGCGTGTGCAGGGACAGCAGGATCAGAAAGTCATTTTCGTTTCGTCGGCGAAGGCAAGTTATCAGGAGACGAACAAGGGCGTCTCAGGCGCGACGCTCTGGGGCGACCCAACCCAGGGAGCGCATGCGACGTTCACCAAGTTTGCGCCGGGCTACGATGCGGGGATGCACACGCACACAAATGATGTCTGGATCGTGGTGGTGAAGGGAGCGTATCTCTACAAGGATGAAGCTGGGGAGAAACGGGTGGGCGCGGGAGATTTCCTGCGCGTTCCCGGCGGACACAAGCACTGGAGCGGAGGCGACAAGAAAGAGGGTGCGGTGTTCTATGAAGAGTCGTCGGGCAAGTTCGATTTGATTCCGGCGAAGTAAGGACGATGTTCGGGGTTCGGTCTTCGGTATTCGGAGAGTGGTGGTTGAGAGCGGAGTTGCGGAGGATGAACGCGAAGGATAAGGAGCGCGGCATCGTCGTCTCTGGTGGGCGCTCGATGCCGCGGGTTCGTTCACCAAAGTAGCCTGAAGGCACATTAGCAACCGGGCGTCGATTGTCGTTGTGACGGTCGGGCAGGGTCAGTGTGAGTTGTTCCCGGAACCGTCTTGCGGTTCGTGCGATGTGTCCGGAATAGACTCTGTTGTCGATGATTTCGGCCGTCTCTACGGGACTTGAGAAGTTTCTCGGTTCGGGACCCAGCGCGGAAGTGCTGGGCTACATTCGATCGCCCCTGCGGGGCTAGCTCCATTGGAGAAGTGAAATAGCAACAATTGCCGTATCCAGCCGCGACAATTGCCAGAGAGGACAAAGAGCACGGAGGAGCGAGGTCGTTTTCCCTTCTGCGTCTCGCAGCTGCCGGGGGTCTTCCGCGTCCTTCAAAGCATACAGCTTCACTGTTGCGCCTCGGCGGGTTGCGGCAGCGCGCACGCGGTGGCGCGGGGATCGAGGGCGTCGGCGATCGTCTGCGCGAGGAAGGCGATCACGGGGAGGCGAACCATCCACGCAAAGAGCGCAAAGGCGAGATGGATGTGCTCGAGGGCACGGGCGAGTGCAGCGATGCCAAACTCGGGAGGAGAGCCGTCGGCGGGATCGTAAGTCATGCGTGTGCGTGTGGATCGCGATTGACGAATGGGCGCGATCTCGAGGCCAACTGGATTGTGACGGCAAAGCCAGGCGGCCAGTTGACTGCACGGGTCGCAGGTCAAGTCGAGATAGAGGCGTGCGGGCAGTCTTTGTGGAGCGCCGGAGAAAAAGGTAGCGGCGTGATAGGGCCGCCGGCGCGGCCACCAGCGACGGACGTGGCGTCGGTAGGCGAGCCACTCCGACGAAAAGCGAGCCGACATGGCGCGCTCTTCGTGCGGGATAGCGATGCAAAGGCTGTAGACAAGCCCGAAGAGAGCAGCGAGCAACAGCCAGCGGTTTCCCCAGAACAATCCCCACGCGATCAGCATGGCGAGCTTGCCGATCTGCATGGGATTGGCGACATAAGCGTAGACGCCGCTCGTGACCAAGCGGCGCGGCGCGTCGGCGGGCATGGGAGTGCCGCGTCCGCGAAGGGCGAATTCCTGCACGCCGCTAATGAGAACAATCGCAGGAATGAGCAAAAGCTGCGCGTAGATCTTGTTAAGCCACGGTGCGCGGTAAAGGGGCGCGCTCCAGGTGCCCAGTCCCAGCGAGACCAGCAATGCGGGAAGAACGCCGAGAAGAAGTCCGGCGTGAAAGATGGGGTGCAGGACGGCACGCGCGATCAGGCGGCGTTGGGCGATGGTCCAACGGGCGAAGAGCTGGGCGGGGAGAAAGATGAAGGCGAAGAGCGCGAGTTCGAAGGCAAGCTGTGGGATTGAGAGCGGGCCGAGGAGTGCGCGAAGTAGGATGAGGTTGAGCGCGAGGACAGAAGGGATCAGAAGCCTGAGCGGGAGCGAGGCGCAGGTTAGAGCGGGGAGGAAACCGAAGAGGAGAGTGCGGGCAACTAGGAGGGCGAACGGCGAGTGCGTGGTGGACGGACGTTCGGCAAGTTCGCCGAGTAAAGACACGGGGAGGGCCCATCCGGCAGCGAGGAAGGCGGCGGAGAACCGGCGCTGGTCCCAGGTTAGCGTCCAAAGGGCGGATGCGAACCTGGGGCACCGTAGGACCGTCAAGTTTCGAGTTTCGTGTTTCAAGTTTCGAGACATCGGTCCGAGTACGTAGGTATGTCGCTACCTTCGGCTACGTCCGCAACGCGAGAGTTTCGACGCATGTGGTTAGAACGCCCCTGCCGAGGCTGTAGTCGTGCGATCAGGCATGGGGTCCTTCGACTTTCGTTCGGCTGCGCCTCACTTCGCTCAGGATGACAAGAATAACAAGGATGACAGGAGGATGATGACAGATCACTCAGTAATCAAAATCCGATTTGCTTCCTCGCGCCGTTTCTTATGCTGCGGCATCACTTCTCCGGCGTGGCCAGGTTGTCGATCAAGTATTTTCCGGCGAGGCCGACACCGTAGCGTTCCCAAGGTCCGAAGTACCACGCGGGATCGAGATTGCGGCGGTAGTGCAAGGTCCAGAAAACGTCCGTGTGTTGATCGTCAGCCCGGCGCCAAGTGACGACAGCATCTTGCCAATCGAGCCAGTGTGCAACCTTACTGTGGTCGGAGACCGCCTGGAAGATGACGTGATCGGGGCCGACTTCGGCGACCTGCATCACGAGGTCGCCGGGCTTGCCTTCTCCTCCGGCGAAATGGATCGTGCGCAGGCTGCCAGGTTCGAGCCCAAAGCCAGAGGTCGCGACGGGACGCGGGAAACCCATGCGGAGATAAGCAGGCAGTTTCGTGTGGAAATGCATGGGCGCCGCTAAGGAGGCTTCGACATCGTGGGCACTCGCGGCGATGGTGGCGTGGGCGGTGACCGACTGTTCGCGCGGCAAGGAGATTTGCTTGTGTGAGCCTTCGAGGCTCATCAGGAACAACGGAGCGGCAAGCATGAGCCGAGTGGTCCCGGGCTTGGCGCGCGCGCCTTCCCAGAGCGCCGCGACGATGGCACCAAATACGTAGAAGATCGGCGCCGCCATCACGATGCAGATGACGCCTTCGCCGAAGACGATGGCCGAGAGCAGAAGCACAAACGTGATGCCGGTCATGGCCGTGGCCATCGCGCTCTTGGGCCGTACGGTGAGTGCGAGAAGGACGGCGAGCGCGGTGGGAATGCCGATGAACATTAGCGAGGTGGTCTCGAGATGGTGGAGGTAAATGAGGCGCCCAGCGATGCTGATAACTGCGAACGACAGGCAGATCCCGACCAGCGTAAGTTTCTTCCGGCGGACGCGATCGCTTTCCTGCTGCGGCGTAAGTGCAGCGGCAGCGAGTTGCGAGGATGAGAAAGGTGTGGGTTGAGTGGCCTGATCCGCGGTTGAGGTTGTGACGGTCTGCGTTGTGGCGGATGCTATTGGTCCAGAGGCGGGTGCATTGGCCTGGATAGAGGCCACGGCACGCTGAGCGGCAGCACGCTCGCGCAGCAACTTCTCTTGTGCCTGCGCGCGGAAATAAGCGAGCAGCCAGGCGAGTGGAGCGATGACCAGAAGGAAGGCGAACTTTTCGGCGGCGAGAATCCCGACCAGAAGGATGCCCAGGGTTGTGGCCTTCATGTAGCGGCCTTCGACCGTGGCGGGTGTCCCGGAGAGCGCGAGGAGCGCGGCCAGCACGGCGGGCACTCCGATGAAGGCGAGCGTGGTGTCGTCGAACGGGCCGCGCTTCAGGTGGAACAACATGCTGGCGAAAGCGAGGAAGAGGATCAGAACGATCCACTTCCAGGCTTCGCTGCTGATCGGTTTATGGTCGTCAGGCATCGTGATTTATTTCGCCGCAGCTTGGTGCACAAAGACACCACCGTTCTCTTTAAAGTCGACGCTGAGTCCGACGGCGACGGCGATGAAGAGGAAGTATTGCGTCGTCGCGAAAACGGCTTCGAAGCCATGGCCGGGGAGCAGTCCGGAACCGAGCACGACGAGCGAGATTATCATCATGATCTTTTCGGTCCAGGTGGGAAATTTCGGCGCGTAGGCGAGACAGGCCGCGAGGAAGAGCGGCACCAAGGTGATGGCGCCGTCGGGCATCATGGGCAGCGAGGGCGTTCCGAAGTTCGTCTCGCGGATGCCCGTCGAAACAATCTCGCTGGCCAGCATCGCCGTGGCAAGGCTGATGGGTGCGACCGCGACACGTCGGCGGTGAGGATCAAGACGGTACATCACAGCGGCCAGCAGCACGAAGACAGTAATGGCCGCCATGGCGGGCCGGGTGTGGACAAGGATGTAGGCGCCGCTGAGCACGGCGGCGATGGCCATGCGGCCGAGAGGTGAGTCGAGATCGTCGAGCGTCGACGGTGGTCGTGGCGGCGGTGGTGTTGTGGAGCCTCCTCCGGGAATGTCGCCGGAGGACATCGAACACTTGATGGTTTTCGCTGGAACGTGAAACGGTTCGATCGGTTCGTTACCGGTGTAGCGGTTCATAGTGACTCCTCCCTGGGTTGTGGGCCCAGCGCTTCGCTTGCGAGGGGGAGAAGGTCGACATCGCGGAGAAGCGAAAACAGTTTTCCGCGAAATGGCTTTATCAAAGGCGACCTGGCGATGCCGAGCAGGCTGACGACGAGGTCGAGTACTCCGTCGACGAACTTGCGCGTGCGTTGCTGTTCGGGGGAACGGTCGTAGATAAAGAAGAGCAGCATGGCCATGTGCAATCCCCAGAAGGCGATGGGGAGAGATTCCCGGAGGTCGTCGGGTAACGACTCGCCGGCGAGGACCTCGGCGAACAGGGCGATGCTGTTCTGGCGTGTGGCGCGGGTTGCTGGTCCGAAGCAGGAGAGTGGGTGGTCGGGCTCTCCCGTGTAGCGGAAGATCGTGCCGAGCAATTTCTGGTCGTTGGCCAGGATGTCGAGCTTTGCGTGGAAGGCGACGCCGAGGCGTTCGCGCAGGGTGAGCCTGGGATCGGCAAGGGCGGCGCGGACACGCTCCACATGCTGGGCGTGAACACTGTCGTAGTAGGCCTGAACGATGGCGTCCTTGCTGGGGAAGTAGTAGTAGGCGGCGCCGAGGGCGACACCGGCAGCCTGGGCGATGTCGCGCATCTTGGTCTGGTCGAAGCCACGGGTACGGAAGAGCTGAAGGGCGGTCTCGAGGATGGTGGAGCGACTGAGCCTGCCTTTCTCGGTGGCGTCGGTATAATTGAACATGTTCAAATTATGCGTTGGGGCCACTGGAGCAGTCAAGATCTATTTTGAACACGTTCGATTATTAGGCTAATAGCATTTATATTCAATATGTTATGAAAGACCGCTGATCTCGACGAGAGCGCCTCTTGGATTGCGACATTTGTGCAAAGGCTGCCGTCAAATGACCGCGACCGAAGAAATCGAGCTGCGGATCTTCGGTCCGCAGGACAATCGAGAGCACCTCCATCCGATCATTCAAAAAGCATGCTGGGACCCGCGACCGTCTCCTCCGTGGTTCTCGACGACCCGCCGCTATTGACCATCCCGTCAGCGTGGCGTAGGTTGGCGGGCGAAATTCCGGCGCAGGTCAACGCTGGTTGAGGAGGGTTTTCATGGTGCCACTTTCGCTTCTCTGGCTGCCGATCGTGCTGTCGGCGGCGATTGTCTTTGTGGCGAGTTCCATCATGCACATGGTTCTGCCCTATCACCATTCGGATTATCAGAAGGTCCCGAATGAAGAGAGCGTCCTGACGGCGCTGCGGGGAGCCGGGCTGAAACGAGGGCTGTACATCTTTCCGTTCGGCACGCATAAAGAGATGAACACGCCAGCCATGATCGCGAAGTACAAGGCTGGCCCGGTCGGCATGATGACGCTGCGCGAGCCGGGCCCGGTGAAGATGGGCCCGTACCTGGCGATGTGGTTTGGCTATTGCGTGTTGGTCGCGTTCTTTGTCGCGTATCTAACGGGGCACACAGTGCCGCCGAACGCTAATTATCTGGCAGTGTTTCGCGTAGCAGGCACGGCAGGGTTTATGGCTTTCGGATTGGGGCCTCTCAGCAACGGGATCTGGAAGAGTCAGCCATGGGGCGTGACGCTGAAAGAGGCATTCGACGGGCTGATTTACGGACTCCTGATCGCCGGGACATTTGGCTGGCTGTGGCCGCATGCGGTGGCGAGCAAGTTGGTGGTGTCGTAGGCTTGCGGCGCTTGAACCGCAATACTCGCGGCAGCAAGCTCACAGACCCGCTCCGATGAGCGGGTCTTTCTATTTGATGAGCTGGAGACGACTCTTCCCAGGAAGAGCACAGCTGGAGTGCCGTGCGGGGAATTCCTTTCGGAGTCCGTTGCGCTGGAGCGAGTAAGGGGTCCTTCGACTGCGTTCGGCTTCGCCTGACCGCTCAGGATGACAGCGGGTTAGGGCCACGATCAGTTGGGGTGGAAGTTGAGGATGACGATTTCTTTTGTTTCGTGAGAAGCCGGTTCCCACTTGCACTTGCGCACGGCATCTTGCGCGGACTGCGCCAGCACAGGATGGCCGCCGATGATGGAGGTCGACTTTACGCTGCCATTGGGTGCGACGACGGCCTCGATGCGCACGGTACCGGAGATTCCCATGCGGCGCGCCAGGCTTGGATAGGCCGGCTCGGGCTTGCTGACAACCTTGCGCGTGCCCTCGGCGTGGTCCTGTTGTGCGAGCGCACGCGGGACCGCGAGGGCCGCAAGGACTGCGAAAAGCGCGATGGGGAAAAATCGACGCATAAACACTGGTCAGCTGTATGCATCTTAGGAAAAACCCGCGCGACGCAAAAGTAACGGCCGTAATAGTACGAACGGGCCATCGCCGAAGCCGGCGCAAAGATCGCGCAGGAGTGCTGGGGAATCGTGAGAGGAAGCATCGAGAAGGTTAACCGGTGGGACGGATTGGTGAGACGCGGTTGACAATCGCAGCCTGGGGGGCCATACGTCACGGAAAAGTGGAAGATTGCGCGTAGCGTGGAGCGGGAACCTACCTTGTAAAAGTGGGACAGGAATTTGCGATTTGAGGCCGTGCGGCCCACCTTCGCTCAATTTAGATGCAGAACCTGGGATTGCATTGGTGGCAGACAGTTAAATGTGGACCAGGAATTTGAAGAGTGAACAGTTGCGCCGGTGGGGATGAGCGAAGCGTCTTTCTGTTGCGGATCGTTACCAAAGTGGCTTCCGAAATAGTGTCCTCGTGAGTCCGTTGTCGTATGGAATTCCTGTGTATCCTGTCGTTGGGGCGAGGAGAGAGTCTTTCTGCATGTCTGTCCGGTTTTCTGGGCCTCTGATTATTCTGCTGGTCTCCCTGGAATTTCTGCCCGTATGCCTGGGTCAGGCGCCGCCCGCGATCACTTCGCCTGTAGCAGGACCTGTGACCGTCAGCCCGACGAGTGACCCGGTGGCGGGAGCTCCGATGACGGGTTCCATCAGCGGAACGGTGACGGATTCCAGCGGTGCGCTGTTAGCAGGAGCGCAGGTCGAACTTACCCGCCCAAACGACGCGCAGAAGCGCGCGGCGCGATCGGGCGACGACGGACGATTTACCTTCCCGGTAATTCCCGCCGGGTCGTTTCAACTCAAGTTCACTTCCGACGGCTTCGCGGCGCAGACCGTATCTGGCGTCCTGCACCCCGGCGAGACGTACGTGGCACAGCCCGTTGCGTTGAGCGTCGCGACTGCGGTCACCCAAGTGAACGTCTCGCTTTCGCCGGTGCAGGTCGCCGAAGAGCAGCTGAAGGATGAAGAGAAGCAGCGCGTGCTGGGAGTGATTCCGAACTTTTATGTGAGTTATGACCCGGATGCGGCGCCGCTGGATGCACGACAGAAATTCAAGCTGGCCTGGAAGATCACGATCGATCCGGTCAGCGTGTTGATTGCGGGAGCGATCGCGGGCGTGCAACAGTCGCAAAACAGCTTCAGCGGATACGGCCAGGGCGCGCAGGGGTACGCCAAGCGATTTGGCGCGTCGTATGCCGATTTCGTGTCGGGAACATTTCTGGGAAGCGCGGTGTTTCCGGCGGTTCTGAAGCAGGATCCGCGCTACTTCTACAAAGGAACGGGCAGCAAGAAATCGCGCGTGTTGTACGCGCTGGCCAATGCGGTGATCTGCAAGGGCGACAACCGGCGATGGCAGCCGAACTATTCGAGCGTGCTGGGAAGCTTCGCAGCTGGTGGCATTTCGAATCTTTACTATCCGGCGCAGAACCGCAACGGCGTGGGCCTAACGCTGGAGAACGGCGCGATTGGAGTCGGTGCGACGGCCGTGGCGAATGTGCTGCAGGAATTTGTGGTCAAGAAAGTGACGCCGAACGTGCCGCGGGACAATGCGGGAAAGCCGTAAGGAAACCGCCAGGGTTTCCACGATCTGAAGGAGCGGGTTCGTCTTAATGCTCGGCGCGTCGTGGGACTCTTCGTTGCGACGAGCGAAACCAAAAGCATTTACCACAGGGGACACGGAGGCACACCGTGGGAAGTCGGGTCTCCGATGGTCGAGTAATTCGAGTATTACCGCAGCACACGCGATGAGAGTCCGCCGAAGCCACAGACATAGCTTTTAGCCGCAAAGGGCACCAAGAAGAGCGAGCGGCGAGCACCTGCGAAAAGTCTTTCAACTTCATGCGATAGAAATCAGCCCACGTCCGAGGTCCTGTTCGGCCTGCGCGATGTTTTCTGGGCGGCCTAGGTCGCGCCAGTAGTAGTCGTCCGCGGGGAAGGCTTGGATGCTCTCTCCTTGAGCGGCGAGGCGCAGGTACGATGTGACGATCGAGAACGCCCCGTCCTCGGTGAGCATGGGCAGCAGGCGCGGCGAGATGACGTGGATGCCGGAGAAGGCGAGGGTGCGTGGGGATGGGCAGGGGCGGACGAGTTCGGGAGTTCCGTCGCGGCCGGCACGGCGCCCGCAGAGTCGGTTGTGCTCGTCAAAGAGCAGGTAGCGCGAAGTGGAGCGGTTTTGCACGGCGAGGGTGGCGAGGGGACGAGTCTCGACGTGCGCCGTGAGCATGCGGCTTAGGTCGATGTTGCTCAGGACGTCGACGTTATAAAGGATGAAGGGCGCGTCTTTATCCGCGGAATCTTCCTGGAAAAACCAGGCAGCTTTCTTGAGGCCGCCACCGGTGTCGAGGAGTTCGTCTTCACGGGAAACCTCGATGCGCATGCCGAAGTTGGCGTGCGTGCGGAGGTAGTCGACGACCTGATCGGCGAAGTGGTGGACGTTGACGATGACTTCGTTCACGCCGAAGGAGCGCAGGCGGGCGAGCGTGATTTCGAGAAGGGTGCGGCCCTTGATTTCGACGAGCGCTTTCGGGCGGTCACTCGTGAGCGGACGGAGGCGGGTGCCGAGTCCGGCGGCGAGGATCATGGCTTTGGGCGTGGGCATCGGATGTCGGGAGAATTATCGCAGGTGATTTCGAGTTGCGAGTACCGAGTCGCGTCCCGAGCATTCTAACCACAGAGGCAGAGGGCTGCACCGAGGAGTATCGGATCATCGGGTGATTGGGTCATCGGAGAATGAAAAAAGCTTTTAACCGCAAAGAGCGCAAAGAAGGGCCGCAAAGGACGCGAAGAAAAGCGTCAACCACAAGAGGACACAGAGGCACACGGAGAAGATCAGATCGTTGGGCGATCGAACGATTCCGCTCATGGGAGATCGGCAGATCTTGTGATTACGCCGGAGGATTCTCCAGTTCGCGGTGGTGCACGGCCACTTCGACTCCAGGGCGATTGCGAAGGCGTTTTGCTAACTGTTCCGCGAGGTATACGGAGCGGTGCTGGCCGCCAGTGCATCCGAAAGAGACCATCAGGTTCTTGAAGTGGCGGCGCTGGTACTCGGTGATGCTGGCGTCGACCAGCGATAACACGCTGGCGAAGAACTGGTGCACACTTTCTTGCTGGTTGAGGTATTCGATGACCGGGGCGTCGCGTCCGGTAAGGGATTTAAAGCGCTCCTCCCGGCCGGGATTGGGCAGACTGCGGCCATCGAAGACGAAGCCGCCGCCGTTCCCGGTGTCGTCTTTGGGCAATCCGCGGTGAAACGAAAAGCTAAAGATGCGGACGACGAGATTGTCGGCGTCGGAGGCGAGGGCCTGAAGTTTCTCTGACGCCAGCATGCTGTTGAAGGCGTCGAGCAGCGTGGGCAGCGCGATGGGAAGCTTTACGTTGTGCAGCAGCCAACGAAGATTCTTCAGCGCGTAGGGCACGCTCTGCAGGAAGTGAACTTTGCGCTCGTAGAAGCCGCGGAATCCGTACGCGCCCAGCGCCTGCATGATCCGGATGTAGACGTAGGCGTAGTAGTACTGCATGAAGGCGGCGCGATCGAGCGGGAGGAAGCCGGCTAGTGCGTCGAGATAGTTATCGAGCAGCTGCTGGCGAAGGTCGGGTGGAAGGTCGGCCTTGGCGTCATAGAGCAGAGAGGCGATGTCGTATTGCAGCGCGCCTTTGCGCCCTCCCTGGTAATCGAGGAAGTGGGGCTGGCCATCGCGCAGCATGATGTTGCGGGACTGGAAGTCGCGGTAGAGGAAGTAGTCGTGGGGTGCGCTTAGAAGAAACTTGGTCAGGCGGCTAAAGTCGTCTTCGAGCGCCTGCTCACTGAAGGGAATTCCGGCGAGCCGCAGAAAATAGTATTTGAAGTAGTTCAGGTCCCAGGCGATCGATTGACGGTCGAAGCTGGCGCGCGGGTAACAGACTTTGTAGTTCAGGTCTTTTCCGGCTTCCACCTGGAAGCGAGGCAGAATCGCGACGACCTTGCGATAGGCGTCGACGACTGCGGGGGCGATAGTCTCGCCGGTGCGGTGCCGGGAGAGGAATTCGAAGAGCGAAGTATCGCCGAAGTCTTCTTCGAGGTAGGCGCCATGATTGAGATCCTCGCCGTAAATCTCCGGCACGGGAAGGCCGTGGGCGCGAAAGTACCGGGAGAACTCGAGGAAGGCAACATTCTCTTCGCGGACGTTGTAGAGGATGCCGATCGCCGAGGCGGTATCGTTCGCGAGGCGGATAATCTTTCGTCCGGAGCCGCCGAGTTCGCCCTGTAACTGTTGAACGCGCGTGGCGGGCGCGTGGAAATGCTGCTCGAAAAGTTGTTGGAGTACGTCCATGAGGGAGGTCGATTTATCCTTCAACAAGATAGCATCGAAGACGCCTTCCTATGCTTAGAAGAGCAGCTCCGGGACGTTTTGTTGTCACTATAGCTTGGTGGTTGCTGCACGCACTTTCGTGAACTGAGTTTTTTCAAGCACGTCGAGAGTGGGGAAAGACTGGGGCGCAACCTGCGTGACTTCGGGAGGTATGACGCCGGTGCGGATGGCGGTCACGAGCATGTCGACAGCCTGGCCAGCAAGTGGCGGGATCGCTACGGTGGCGGCCAGCGAGGTATTGCGCACCCAGGCCTGACCTGTTCGGGGTACACCGTCGCATCCCAAATACGGCAGGCTGACCCAGCGCTGACGAGAATCATGGTCGGATACTTCCTGGAAAGCTTTGCGTGCGCCCATCGCCATCGCATCGTTTTGTGCGACGATCGCATCGATGTGAGCTTGCTGCGACGTGGTTAAACGCAGCCATGCATTGACGGCTTTGTACGCGCTGGCTTCAGTCCATTGGCCGCGAATCATCTTCAGCTGGACGGACAGCGGCTTCGTTTTGAGGAGTCCGTCGGTACGCGTCTTACCAACCAGGCTATCGGACGGGCCTTGTATATAGAGGACGGAACCGCCGGTGGGGAGAAGTTTCTCAAGCTGGCGACCCTGAATGCGACCCACCTCTTCGTTGTCGGCGGACAGCGCAAACACTGGTGCTTTGTAATTGCGGCGAAGGTCATGCAGGTACTCCGCCTGACGGTTGAGGGCGACCCATCCGATACCCGCCATGGCAGCCGCACGGGCGACCTGGGGCAGAGCTGTGCCACTGACCGATTCGAGAATGATGCCGCTCGGGACGGGGCCAGACTGGATGAACTTGAGGATCTGTTGGCTCTGCTGAATGCTGTCGTTGTCGGCGAAGACAACATGAACGTCGACACCGAGTCGATGGGCCGCTTCCTCGGCAGCAGATGCCTGTTCGATCTGGTAATCGTTATCTTGGGTGATGAGAGAGACAACCAGGCTCAGCTTGCTCATGGTTCAGGCCCTTATTTGGCGCAAATCATAACCGGGATTTTGGTAATCGAGCAGGTAACGAGAGTAACCAGCGGGGCTGAAGGCGCTGCTGTCGATCTGAGCTGGCGGGTTCGGGGTCCTGGGAGGGCTATGGGCTTGGCGCTTCGCGTCAGGCGCGTTTCACGGAAGGGCGAAGGTCCGGAACGTCTGCGTTTTGCGGCGGGATGGTTGGGGTCTTCTTTCGGCGGCGACGCTTCCAAAAGCGAATGAGCAGCCACACACCCGCCGACAGCAGGGCGAGAACGCCGATCGCTTCGACGGTGAGAATTCGCATGGAATTGAAGAGGACGAAGTCGGGGTAAGACGCATAAAACCCGTTGAAACGTTCGAAAGCCGCAGGCAGGGCGAGCAAGTCTTCTTTGGATAGAGCCAGGGCGCGCTCATTGGGGTGGTATTGAGTGCCGAACCAGTAGGTGTCGCCCTGGGCGTCGAGTTCAATGTGTCCACCCAGAATGTGAGAGACAGGGCGGTCCTGGAGAAACTGGATCAGTCGAATTGCGCTTTGATGGTAGGCGTCGGCATCGTCGACCAGAAGGCGGCCCGGCATGAGGAAATCCCCAGACAAGACGAGCGCCGTGCGGTTATCGTAGAAGACCACGTGGCAGGATTGATGTCCGGGCGCCGGAAGTACGTCGACGATTCGTCCGCCGAGGTCGATGTGTGCGACGCCCTGCGGCCATTGAGAGAAGCCGAAGAAGTTGCGAATCGAATCGAGGTCCGGGGGGACGAGTTGGACGCCGGGCAGACCCTGGAACTGGCCGTCGCCGGAGCGATGATCGAGATGCTTGTGGGTGTGGACGACCAGGAGCGGGAGCTTCGCGACACCTGAGTCAGGCAGCAGATTCAATACGCTCTTCGCGAGCGGCATGTGATTGGGGTCAGCGACCGCACCGGTATCGATCAGCAGTGCCTTGTTTGATCCGATGAGAAGGTAGAGGAAGTTGGCCTCGAAGTCGGCGCACGGACTTTGTCGCAGGATGAAAGTTTGCGGCTCGTAGGCATGGACCTGGAGAGGCGGTTGCGGAGTAGCCGCGCAGTCTTTGGCTCCCTCGTTCCAGTGCACGTCGAGATTGCCGGGAACGACTTGCGCGATGGCGATGGTCGAGAGCAACAGCAGTGCGAGCAGGAGAAGATTTCGACAGTGGTGAGTCATGAATGTCTCCGCAGAGATGATTTGCGATTAGGCAGCGGCATGGCGTCGAGCCCACGCAGCCAGAGATCGAGAGCGCGATCGAGCCGCCGGCGATCGCGCGTGGCGCAGTAGTCGATCATCAAACCTCGAAAGCCCGCCAGAACAACGGTAGCCAGGGCGCGCGAGTCGTCCCGGCGATAGCCGTCGCGGCACATGGGGGTGACCATGAACTCGAGCCAGTCCTCGACCGTGTTGCGCAGGAAGCCCGCGAAGCGGCGGGGATGCCGCAAAGCCAACGAGTAGACCTCGAAGAAGAGCCGGAATCCGGATTCGGACTCCGGGGCGGTCATGTTCTGCCAGATCTCGCGGCATCCAGCCGAAACCGGGAATGCGCTGGCCGGTGACATCCGCGCGTAACGAGTACGTTGCTGCTCGCGGATGTGCGCCAGAACGCGGTCGATCATCGCCTCTTTCGAGCCGAAGTGGTAGAGCAGGACGCGCGGGCTGGAGCCGACGGCTTTTGCGAGCGGGCGCAGAGAGAGATCGGAAACGCCGTGCTTCATCAGATAACCGTTAATGGCGTCGAGTAATTCGACCGGCCTGCGCGGGTTGACGACTCCAGCCATGGTGGCGTAGAGATTATCATGTTTGAAACGATCGTTTCAAACATGGAGAGCGCCGGTTCAGGGCTTAGTTTTCGCTTGGGGCTGGAATGTGAGATGGTGAGGATCGGTAGCACATCAACTGCATGACACGACGGCTCTTCTATACGGATCATTTGGTCTTGCCGCTGCCCCCGCAGCACAAATTCCCGATCCAGAAATACCGGCTGCTCCGGGAACAGCTGGAACGTGACGGAAATTTCGTGTTCGAGCCCGCTCCACTCGCGGAAATTGAGACGATCGAACTGGTCCATGAGCGGACGTATGTGGACGCATTTCTGAATGGGACACTTACCGAGGCGGCGATCCGGAAGATTGGCTTTCCATGGTCGGAAGGATTGGTGAAGCGCACTCTGGCTTCGGTGGGGTCGACGCTCGCGGCGACGCGCGATGCGTTGAACAGTGGATGGGGCGGCACTCTGGCAGGGGGAACGCATCATGCGTTTGCGGGCGAAGGATCGGGATTTTGTGTGTTCAATGACATCGCGGTGGCGGCGAGGTGGGCGCAGGCGAATACGGATCTGCCACGCGTGGCGGTGATCGATCTCGATGTACATCAGGGGGATGGCACCGCGCATATTTTTCGGGAGGATCGCTCGGTGCTGACTCTGTCGCTGCACTGCAAGGCGAATTTTCCGCTGCGGAAACAGCAGAGCGTGATCGATGTAGAACTGGAGGCGGGAGTTGGGGACGAAGAGTATCTGCGCGAGTTGGAGCAGATATTGCCGAGGGTGTGGGAGTTTGAGCCGAAAATCGTTTATTACCAGTCGGGCGTGGACGGATTAGCGGCGGACCGGCTGGGCCGTTTGAAGTTGACGCATGCCGGACTGCGCGAGCGCGATCGGATGGTCATGCGCGGCGTGTGCGAGTTGGGCGTGCCGTTTGTGATTACGATCGGTGGCGGCTATTCGGAGCCGATTGAACTGACGGCCGAGGCGCACGCGAATACGTTTAGGGTTGCGCGGGAGGTACTGGGGTGAGGTTCATTCCCAGGTTAGCGTCCAAAGAGCGGACGCGAACCTGGGGCACCGAGCTTAGAAACAAGAGGTCCTTCGACAGCGTTCGGCATTCGCTCGCTTCGCTCAGGATGACAGGATCTTTGTCACGGCTGTCACTGCGGTCATTGCGACCGTGCGGTGAACAGGTCCATTACAGCTTTCTGGACTTTGTCGGAGAGGGCTTGCATATCGTGCCCGGAGAGGCCGGCGGTCGAGATCGGCTCACCGACTCGCATTTCCAGAGGCCGGCACTTGATGTGGTAGGTGTTCATCGGGAGCAGGTCGAAGGTGCCGATGAGGGCCACGGGCACAACGTCGACCTTCGCTTTGATCGCGAGAAAGAATGCGCCGGGCAGGAAGGGCTTGACTTCACCATCGGGTGTGCGGCCGCCTTCGGGGAAGATCACGAGCGGCATGCCGGCCTTCAGGCTTTTCAGCGCGGAACGGATACTGCCGATCGAGCCCGCCGGATTCTGCTGATCGACGCAGACCTGGCCGGAGCGCGTGAGGTGCCAGCCGACGATCGGGTACGACAGCAGCTCCTTCTTGAAGGCGATGCGGAACTGAAAAGGCAGATAGACGTAAAGGACCGGAATGTCGAGCGCCGAGGCGTGATTGACGGCGTAGACATACGGGCGCGAGGCGTCGAACTTATCGAGGCCGGTGACCTTCACCGGGGAGAAGATCGTCTTCATGATCATCCAGGACCAGCTGCGGGCGAAGGCGTGCAAGATGCGTTCGCGATCTCCGAAAAGCGAAACGGGGAGAGAGATGAGTCCGAGGACGACGGTGTAGAGCCAGATCAGCGGGTCGAAAATGAAATACGAGCGCAGGTGGCTGAGAATGCCGTGGCGGCGAATCGGTGCGCGGGGTTCCTGAATGGCGCGCTGGTCACCGGAGGACTGGGAGACGACGGGGGCTTCGCCACTTTCAACTTCCGTAGATGTGATGCGAAACGGCACTCTTCCCTTAGATGCGGGCGCCGAGGGCGCGCATCGCTTCTCCTACAATGTAAATCGAACCGGTGACGACTACCAGACCGCGGGTTCCCGCGGCGACACGGGCTTTGGCAAGCGCTGCGGGCACATCGGACGCCTCATCGATCTCGACGGCCACGCGGCGGGCAGCCTCGCGAATCTCGTCCGGCGTGGCGGCGCGCGGGTTCTCGACGTGCGTGGCGATCACGCGATCGGCTAACGGGAAAAGGATTTCAGCGATCTCGCTGACAGCCTTGTCGCGCATCGTGCCGAAGACAAAGATCAGCGGCCGCTCTTCATAGGTTGCGGAAAGCGTGGAACGCAGAGCCCAGGCCCCGGCCGGGTTGTGGGCGACATCGAAGACCACTTCAGGATGCTCGGCGGTCGCGGAAAGGACCTGAAAGCGTCCGGGCCAATGGGTCTCTCGGATGCCACGTTCGATCGTGGCCGCGGTAACGCCAGGAAAGGTCTCGCGGCTTAGTTCTTCGGCGGCGGCGATCGCGAGCGCGATGTTGCGAAGCTGATGGCGGCCGACGAGCGGGCTCTCAACGGTAATTTCGTGTCCCAGAACCTGCAACGGATAGCGGGCGATGTAACCGGCCTTCTCCTGCGGCCTCGGGAGAAGGTATTGGGCGCTGTTGGGGCTGACTGGCGGAACGTACGGCACGGCGTTGATGGCACGGGCACCCAAGTCAAGAATCGTGTGTCCGAGGACGTCGTTGGCTTCAGGCGTCTGCGGCAAGGTGACCACGGAGCGATCCGCGCGAATGATGCCGGCTTTCTCGCGGGCGATTTCGGTCAGCGTATCGCCGAGAAACTTCTGGTGGTCGAGCGAGATGTCGGTGATGACGCTTACGAGAGGTTCGACGACGTTGGTCGCGTCGAGGCGCCCGCCCATGCCGACTTCGAGAACGGCAACGGAAACCTTTTCGCGAGCGAAATACTCGAACGCGATGGCGGTGAGCATCTCGAAGAAGCTGGGGTGCCAAGGGAGTTCGTTCTCGGAAACGAGCCGTTCCGCGGTGCGATCGACGAGACCGTGAATGCCGGCGAAGTCGTCGTCGGAGATCGCGGCGCCATCGATGCGGATGCGTTCGTTGATCCGCACCAGATGGGGCGAGGTGTAGAGGCCGGTTTTGTAGCCGGAGGCGCGGAGTATGGACGCGAGCGTGGCGGCGGTGGAACCTTTGCCATTGGTTCCGGCGATCAGAACGGCCGGAAACTTGCGCTCGGGGTGCTCGAGAGCTTCGAGCAGAACCCGCATGTGGGCCAGATCGAACTTCTGGGAAGGCGTTTGGGCCAGCTCGTGGCCGAGCGCAAACATGCGAGCGATGGCTGTTTCGTAGGAGCTCAGGTGTTGGGTCCCGGGTCTCAGGTGCGTCGGCTATGCACCTTCGCCTTTGGCCGTAGGAGGCATCGCTGTGCGCAAGCGTACTGAGACAATATAAAGGGTATCAAGGATGGGGCGGCGGTTTCGAGGGCTGGACAGTGAGTGGCAGCGGCGGATGGTTCAGATGCTCGATTCCAGAGGTCAAGATCAGTCAGTTGGCGCCTGCGCGGAAATGGCTGCGTCCGCAATTGACGCGACCTCGGCGCTCCCCCTAGAATCTAATGAGTCCTGAGGGCCAGCCAGGATGTTCCGCGCAAGGCCCGGCAGTTTCCTGAAGAATTTGGAGTTTCATGCCACTTTACGAATACCAATGCAAGAAATGCCATCACCGGTTTGAACGGATCCAGAAGTTTTCCGATCCCCATGTGAAGAAATGCCCCGACTGTGGCGGCCCGGTCGAGCAGGTGCTGTCGGCGCCGGCGGTGCAGTTCAAAGGATCGGGTTGGTACGTGACCGACTACGCGAAGAAGTCGTCCTCGGGGAGCAGTACCGGGTCGTCGAACGGGGATTCGGGCGCGAAGAGCGAGTCGAGCGGAAAGAAAGACGAGAAGAAAGAGAGCAAGGCCGAGACGTCGAGCAAGAAAGCAGAGAAGAAGTAGCGATCGGCTGAGACGAGTTCGCTTTGCAGGGTGGCCGTGGGTTCGAGAATCCGCGGCTCTCTCTATTTCTACTCACTGTACTCTCGGCCTCGCAGTGGCGGCAATTCCCCTGAGAATCAACAGCTTGTCCGGCACTGCCAGTTTGAATCTTTCGAGATGGACGTTCATCTAATTGCATGACTAGTCAATTATTAACAATGCAGATATTTGGAGGGAGAGATGATTACGGTTCGGCGGAGCGATGAAAGGGGTGGCGGCAACTATGGCTGGCTGGACACGAAGCACACTTTCAGTTTCAGCGACTACTGGGATTCGCGCTGGATGGGATTTCGCTCGCTGCGTGTAATTAACGAAGACCATGTGGCGCCGGCGGCGGGATTCCCGACCCATCCCCATAGCGACATGGAGATCATCACCTATGTGCTCGAAGGCAAGCTCGAGCACAGGGACAGCCTGGGCACTGGTTCGGTCATTCTGCCCGGCGATGGCCAGCGCATGACGGCGGGCCGCGGCATCCGGCACAGCGAGCACAACCCGTCTAAGACGGAGCAGGTGCACCTGTACCAGATCTGGATTCTGCCGGAGAAGAAGGGACTGGAGCCGAGCTACGAACAGAAGACCTTTGCGGCAGAGGAAAAGCAGGGAAAGTTTCGAT